>Ga0247839_1000286_pt1 | contig 89313 bp, 74 predicted proteins | sample LaCruzMarch2015__6_FD_192405 | JGI IMG/M metagenome (GOLD analysis project Ga0247839, IMG submission 192405) | Freshwater microbial communities from meromictic Lake La Cruz, Castile-La Mancha, Spain - LaCruzMarch2015_16m | ecosystem: Environmental > Aquatic > Freshwater > Lake | place: Spain...
GCCTGGCGTGGAGCCCAAGGCGGCGCGCGCGACCCACGGACCGTGCAAGCCAGTTCGAACCCTGATGGCGCGCGCTCGCTCTTTGGGCGTTCGTTAGGCAATTGCATATGCGTTTCTCAGCCGGCTAGCCGAATTAAAGGGCTCTGACCCCTTTAGCTTTGCTTTAGCTTTGCTGACCCCTTTAGCTTTGGAGCTTAAGGAGTACTTCTGGATTACTTACGGCAACGCGAAGAAGCATCTTCGCGGCGCCTGTGGGTTCACGTCGGCCTTGCTCCCAGTCTTGGAGCGTGCGAGGTGAAACGCCTAGGAGACGCGCGAATGCCGGCTGAGATAGCCCCACTCTTGAACGCGCTTCCGCAGCTTGAGGAACCTGAATTTGTGTAACACGAGCAGCTTTCCCATTTTTCATCTGCTTTACAGATTCAAGCAAATCATTTTGAAATTTCTCAGTCTCAGATGGCATCTTCAATCTCCTTCTTAAGTTCAATAAGAAATGGCGCTGGCAAGTTATCGAATTTGGACTTAGTATAGACAATCAGTAACCATATCACCGCCTCATGAGCCAGGAAATAGATCACTTTAGCGCCGCCTCGCTTTCCAGTTCCCGGTCTTGACCATCGAACTTTTCTGCATCCTCCCGAACCTGGAATTATATCTCCCGCTTCAGGGTGTGAGGCAATCCAGACTATGAACTCGGTTCTTTCGTCGTCTTTCCATATGTCTGCCGCATACTTGACGAAGATTTCAGTTTCAGCGACTGTTCTCATGTTGCCAAGTATACGGCGTTGCCGTAGTTTGGACAAGACAAAATTTGCCCGAAGCCCCCAACGCGCGGCTGACGAGCGCGACCGCTGCCTGCTCGACCATGGTGCATCGACCTCTTCGAACTGAACAAATTCGCCGCCGAGCAGGTCGAAACCGAGAAACAGCGGTGGCTCAAGTTCTTTAAAGACGGCGAACACCTGAACGCCGATCACCTTCCCGACTGGATGCAAACTCCGGAAATGAGGCAAGCCATGACTACCCTGAAGGCGTTCTCCGATAAAGAACGTGCCTATCACGTCTATCAGGCCCGGCAGGACTTCCTGCGCCAACAGCGCTCGATCCAACGCGAACTCGACGACGAACGGGCGGCACGCGCGGCCGAGCGGCAAGCAACAGAAGCCGCCCTGCAAGCGCGCGAGGCCGAGCGCCAAGCCAAGGAAACCGCCCTGCAAGCGCAAGAGACCGAGCGCCAAGCCAAGGAAACCGCCCTGCAAGCGCAAAAGGCCGAGCGCCAAGCCAAGGAAGCCGCCCTCGCCGAGATCGAGCGGCTCAAAGCGCTGCTGCACGATCGCGACCGCCCCGCGGACGCCTGAAAAGCGGTTCCCTGTAGAAGCGGCCTCCGGCCGCGATGATAGTGACCGCGAGAAAACCGGAGGTCGAGGCTTCAGCCGGTCGACCTCGCGTCGGCGCCTCCCTGGTTCGGCTGACGCCTCCTCCAGCGCGCGAGGGCCGAGCGCTGGCCGGAACGATGATCTAGGCCGCACCCGAGACCACGAACCCAACCGGGCCGGGCTGGCAGAGAGCCACGTTCTATTACGACAGCGTATCACTCTCATAGGAGTGCCGTCCTCCGGACGCACTTCTTATTTTCTTCGCCTGGCGTGGAGCCAAAGGCAGCGCGCGCCACCCACGGACCCTGCAAGCCAGTTCGAACCCTGATGGCGCGCGCTCGCTCTTTGGGCGTTCGTTAGGCAATTGCATATGCGTTTCTCAGCCGGCTAGCCGAATTAAAGGGCTCCGACCCGAAGGCACTGACTTAAGGCGTTAGCCTCATAGAAACAATCGGTTGCGATGGCGCGAAGTCAGCGAAAAACGGTTGCGGACTGGGTCGATGCCAGGAAACACCGTCGAAAAGGCTGCCTGAACTCAAGTGACTGCTTGTCGCGCTGTCTGTAACCCGCTGATTTATAGATGTCTCGGCTTAAGTCAGTGCCATTCGGCTCTGACCCATTTAGCTAAATTTTTCTAAACTGTTCAAGTGCTCTAAGCCCAAGCACTCTGTTAAACTCGGAATATTCTTTTGCCAAAGGAAATGACTTAGCGAACAATAGTGTTTTGTTGTTTAAAATAAAATCAACATAAATTTTTACAATACGAGATTTGTCTGCGTCTGTAGTTACCTTAAAAACATCTGTTAGGTTTTGTTTCAGATAGATGCGCATAATAATATCAAGCCTATATTTTTCATCATCTACAGGATTGTCTCCCAAATACTCAACCCACACACTGAGAGAATCGGAATATCGCTCTACAGAGAAACACACCGAAACATCACCATCCGTAAATCTCAGAGAGAAATCATCGTCTCCGATTAATGAAAATGAATTTTGTTGGAATCGTGCTAAATGCTGCAAAATGTGATTTCGATAGGGTGCAATCCAGTCCATTATTATAGTCTCGCAAGTTATTTAATCATCGAATTAAAGGGCTCTGACCCCTTTAGCTCCCCTTTAGCTCGGCAGCACGCGCGGCCGAGCGGCAGGCAAAAGAAGCCGCCTTGCAAGCGCAGCAGGATGCCCTGCAAGCGCGCGAGGCCGAGCGCCAAGCCAAGGAAACCGCCCTGCAAGCGCAAGAGACCGAGCGCCAAGCCAAGGAAACCGCCCTGCAAGCACAAAAGGCCGAGCGCCAAGCCAAGGAAGCCGCCCTCGCCGAGATCGAGCGGCTCAAAGCGCTGCTGCACGATCGCGACCGCCCCGCGGACGCCTGAAAAGCGGTTCCCCGTAAAAGCGGCCTCCGGCCGCGATGATAGTGACCGCGAGAAAACCGGAGGTCGAGGCTTCAGCCGGTCGACCTCGCCTCGGCGCCTCCCTGGTTCGGCTGACGCCTCCTCCAGCGCGCGAGGGCCGAGCGCTGGCCGGAACGATGATCAAGGCCCTCTGCGGCCTTGACCATCTTTCCGGCTGCCGGTGGACCGCGCTGCTGGGCACCCCCCAGCCATGTCGAGCATCGCGCCGTTGCCCCGCCCGCCGCGCCCGCCTAGACTCTGCGCATGGACCACCCGATCGACCCCAAGACCGACTGTGTCTTCAAAGCCCTGCTGGGCGCCGAGGACAACCGTGACCTGCTCATCCATTTTCTCAACGCCATCCTCGGCGCGGACTTGCCCAGCCCGGTCACCCAGGTCGACATCCTCAATCCGTACAACGAACGCGAATTTGTCACCGATAAACTCAGCATCGTCGATGTCAAAGCCCGTGATGATCACGCCCGTCTCTATCAGGCCGAGATCCAACTGGTGAACCATCGCGACCTGCCCGCCCGCATCCTTTACACCTGGGCCGACCTTTACAGTCAACAATTACAGAGCGGTCAGGATTATGACACGCTGCAACCCACCTACAGCATCTGGCTCTTGGGCGAAGACCTCCTGCGCGGCGACCCCGGCTACGCGCACCGCTACCGGCTGCGCGACGAGCGCGACCGCTGCCTGCTCGACCATGGCGGCATCTACCTCTTCGAGCTGAACAAATTCGCCGCCGAACAGGTCGAAACAGAGGAACAGCGGTGGCTCAAGTTCTTTAAAGACGGCGAACACCTGAACGCCGATCACCTTCCCGACTGGATGCAAACCCCGGAAATGAGGCAAGCCATGACGACCTTGAAAGCCTTCTCCGACAAAGAACGCGCCTATCACGTCTATCAGGCCCGGCAGGACTTCCTGCGCCAACAGCGCTCGATCCAACGCGAACTCGACGACGAACGGGCAGCACGCGCGGCCGAGCGGCAAGCAAAAGAAGCCGCCTTGCAAGCGCGCGAGGCCGAGCGCCAAGCCAAGGAAACCGCCCTGCAAGCGCAAAACGCCGAGCGCCAAGCCAAGGAAGCCGCCCTGCAAGCCCAGCAGGCCGCCCTACAAGCGCGCGAGGCCGAGCGCCAAGCCAAGGAAGCCGCCCTCGCCGAGATCGAGCGGCTCAAAGCGCTGCTGCACGATCGCGACCGCCCCGCGGACGCCTGAAAAGCGGTTCCCCGTAGAAGCGGCCTCCGGCCGCGATGATAGTGACCGCGAGAAAACCGGAGGTCGAGGCTTCAGCCGGTAGGCCTCGCGTCGGCGCCTCCCTGGTTCGGCTGACGCCTCCTCCAGCGCGCGAGGGCCGAGCGCTGGCCGGAACGATGATCAAGCCCGCACCCGAGACCACGAACCCAACCGGGCCGGGCTGGCAGAGAGCCACGTTCTATTACGACAGCGTATCACTCTCATAGGAGTGCCGTCCTCCGGACGCACTTCTTATTTATTCTTCGCCTGGCGTGGAGCCCAAGGCGGCGCGCGCGACCCACGGACCGTGCAAGCCAGTTCGAACCCTGATGGCGCGCGCTCGCTCTTTGGGCGTTCGTTAGGCAATTGCATATGCGTTTCTCAGCCGGCTAACCGCATTAAAGGGCTCTGACCCCTTTAGCTCTTTAACCCTGAACCGCATTAAAGGGCTCTGACCCCTTTAGCTGACCCCTTTAGCTCTGCTCTGACCCCTTTAGCTCTGGGGTACTTCGTCTCGACGGTGGGTCGAGACGAGGCGACGATTCGTGAGTACATCAAGAACCAAGAGCAGGAGGACCAGCGACTCGAGCAGCTCAACCTCTGGAGCTGATTCGCCACCTTTAGGTGGCCCAAGAACCGCGGGGCCGCGTTAGCGACCCCGTAGCCGCTTTGAGCGGCTCACGATCGAAAGCCCCCGGCTTTGCCGGGGGATTGTTACCTATATTTCTCCCTATTTCTCTGGGATTCGGAATCCCGCAGTCATAGCGTCGCCGTTTTCGTCGAACCAAGCGGCTAATGGGGCGATCTTTTCATCGGGCTCGGTAGTCGGGGGCTCCGAAGGATCGGTGCCCGTTTTAGTTCGAGTAACTGTGAAATTGGAGTTTCTCAGTAGGGTGTGCAATTCCGATTCCGATAATGGCTTGCGGGTCTCAGCATCGAATGCTCCTCCAATATGATCAGCTATTCCGCCGCCTTCGTTAACGAAGGCGACTACTCGTCCTTCAGGGGTCAAAATGGATACCTCACCAGGTTCTTCGCTAAGCATTATGACAGAATGCTCCTTGGGTGTTTCGTTGCGCGTCGTGTTGCCGTCCGTGATTTGTATTCCTTCGCTAGATAGCATCTTTTGCAAAGAAGACTGAAAGACGGTGGCGTCTTGGTCATGTTTGAAGGCGAGAGAAAATTGGTTGCCTCCAAGTTCTTCGATGGTCCAGTTATAGATAGGAAGATCGGCTTGCAAACGAGATAAGGTTTCCCTGACACGACGGAGGGAGCGCGAGGCGTATAATCGGAACTCCGTGCGAAACGTTGGCAGACCGATTATCGCAGGGTCGGTCGCGATCTTATGGATTCGTTGCAATTTCTGCGTTACGAGATTCTGGCTTAGCAATTTTTGAAAGTCTCGGAAATCCTCGAAAGACAGGGACCTTCTTGATGGGAGATTCGTCGCTCTTCGCAGTTTCTCTATCGCGGTGTCATAGTCGTTAAATAGATCGACCCGATGATACTTTGAAATTTTTGGGTAGGGTATCTCGGTATTGTCGGCGCGACATGGTATAAAATAGATCGTGTCAGGCGGCATCTCGTCGCACACGTCAAACGCAATCCCAAGCTCTTTTTGAATAAAGCCCCTTTTGGTTACGGAGCGGCTAGATAAGATAGCGATGAAGAAATTACTATTGCGTATAGTGGCGCGAATTGTTGTGGCCCAATCTTGGCCGGGCATCAGATCGTGAATATCTAACCAGCAGTCGCCGCCTACCGCTCGTAAGTCGTTATAGACTCGCTCGGCCATTTCTAGATCTTCGCGAGCGTAACTAATGAATATTTTACCCATGTTGCCATTCACTAAGGGAACCGCTAGATGTAATTGAGCCTGGCCCCTTTTCCCTGGCCCCTTTTCCCCCTTTTCCCCCGTTTAGCTCTAGGCTAGGTCTTGGCCGGATTTATGATCAAGGCCAGCTTCTCCGTGATGTAATGCTCCCTCTTCGGATCGAAGGCAACGGTTCCAGCCCTGTGACGGAACATAGTTCCAAGACCCGCCACAAGCTTACGCGAATGCTTCAACGCGAGGCATGTCACGCCCTCATAGTTACGGACGTACTGGTCAGAGCCGTACTTCTTTACAAAACGTGTCACTTCCTCTAAATCGACATCCGTAAGTTTCTTGTCAAATTCAATTGAATCATCCAATTTCGGGGGCCCATCCCGCCCCTTCGCCAGGCACACATGCAGGTAATAGGGTTCGCCAAACAAGGTTTCAAAGTACTGCAGGCCAATAGGTGTGATGAGGACTCGCGCATGAACCTTATCTATCTCAGGATCCCACTCGTCACTGTACCAAAGTAATGGCCGGGTGCTAATCATGAGTTCCCCGATTGCCTGCTTCACGTCACCCATATCATAGCCAAATTTGCTACAGAATTTCAATATGTCACCATGAGACGCTGTACCCTCGCGAATGATGCCAACGTAATGAAGAATGCGGGTCTTAATTAGGAGAGAGTTAGTCGTTTGATGTCGGCCTACGCTGTACAAGTTATCGAAAGCATGGCTAACAATGGTGGAACTCTCACCAAAGAAGTATGCCCGGGCAATGTCCGAAACTGTCATTCCTTCAGACCCACTGGTAGTTGCCAGATAGCGCCGAAGAATTGGTGATTCCAACATGTTGTAGACGTTCCTAAGGGCGAATCTAACGCTGAGTCCTGACGTACACCGAACCATTTCCCCAAGTTTCGTTCCCGGGTTTTGTAGTAGGGTTTCGATGCGTTCGATGCATTGCCTTACGAAATCGTCATGCGAAGCGTCACGTATCGATTGCAGTCGGCTTTGCACCACTTCAACGATATCCGGAGAAAAGTGCACCTTCTTTTCGACCAGGAATTGGCCGTGCAGAGCGTGCTCCCAAGTCAGTGGCCTGATTGCGATGATTACCTTTGCCTCTAATACGCTGGCAAGCAAAATGCCGGTGTCTACAGCTTCACATTGAAGTTTCGGCGGCAGATGGTCAAGATTATCTAACAGGAAAAGCGGACAGGAGCATTTGCCTTCGCCCTTTGACCACACGTAACCAAGCCGGAGCAAATCATGCCAAGCTCTGTCTTCCGCTCGCATATCGTGAAATAGCCCCTGTCTCTTGATGTCCAGGTAACCTAAGAGCGAATCCCCAGAATAGGTAAAATGCGCCTTACCGGTGAGATAACATTGGATCGCATCACGATTAGCGCCCAAGAAATTTTGAAGCACCTCAGATTGGCACACGATTTCGTTCTTGGTCGAACACCAACTTAAGAATCGCACATAACCGTCGAATTCAAAGCTAGATTGTAGTTCGCTGCTCCGGCCTATTTCACCCACCACATGGCGCCAAAACTGGTCCAACGCCGCTTCGTCGAAATAAGTCTTGTCAAAGCGCCGAAAGTCCAAGCTGATAATGGGTCGATCAATTAAACAGGGTTGCTCTGTTCGGGTGCAAATACGTTGAGTACGCAGGGCACTTCGCAAAGACCACTCCACGGTTGTCGATTTTCCCTCTCCCGCTCCGCCAATAATTACTAGCACGTTGTTATGTCCGGCAGCCTTGGCGGCCGCACCGAATCCAATAAAACCTCGAATGGAGTTCTCGTAGTCGCCCGAACTAGATATGTTTACGATTCTTGGCGCTGTGCTTGCCGTCCATTCATAGCCAGTCTTTCCCTGGCAGAACGGCAGATCCGAGATATCTTCGTCCGTAAGGCGACGCACAGAGTTCTCAAAAGCAGAGAAGTCAACCATTGTAATTTCCAAAAAGGATTGCTTCCAGGATCGTTGCTGTGTCAGCTATTCTATTTGCTGGCACCTATGACCCGATTACCACTAAAGGAACAAGGCGCTTAGGCTTGTTTGCGTCCACACCGAGGCGATCTGAGTCGCCATGACGCGAATTATAAGATAGCTCGCCACGACGTAGAGTAAGGCAATCGTAAATCGTATCCACGGGTAAGTAAACGATTGTCCAGCGATGGTGCGGATGTAGCTGTCTTTCAACTCAATGTCAATCTCAGATAAAGAATCTGACCCGCGCTGGTTGAGAAGCTTGCTTCGCTGAACATTCGCCTCTTCGTCCAAATCAAGCCATTGCTGGTAACTGCGATAGCGACGCAGAACTATAGGGCACGTCAAAGAGTAAAGGATGCCAGCGAGAGAGACGGCGAATGATGCCCAGAAAAGTCGAAGCAGATTGTCCGGAATCGCCAAGATGTTCGAGTCGAGGAGGTGAAGCCCATTTTGCTGTGGTTCCACACTACCCGCGAGATCAATAAGCCTAGCCCACATTGGCACAATAATTGTCATCGCTAAAGACGCTTTAAACAAAGGGGTGCGACTACGAAAAGATAGATTGCGCCAGGACGGAAGCCATCTGATATTAGGTATCTCTCTCTTCATCTGCGGTTTCGATCTCAGTAAAACGGCTAACGTGCGGGCTAATGCGGCGCGCGCCCGCACGGAGCCTGCGAATGAGCACGACGCCTGTGGCGCGCGCTCGCTTTTGAGCCAAAGATTAGGCTCTTATTCATTTCCAGGGAAAAGAACTTGAGCCCGGCCCATTATTCCTGCTTCCTATTCCCAATATACCATAATATAGGCGCGGTTCACTCAGTCTAAATCGCGTAGCTGCCGACTAAATGTCATCGGATCTCGAATCACTTGCTTAAAAGTAATCTTCGGATTGGATACTATCACCTTCTCGCGAATTGCGTCAATAAGAGAGCGCGGCGAACTCATGCCAAAAATAACCCCTGTTACGCCATTTTCCAGCTTGATTTTCGAGTTGGCCGTAAGATTGTTCGGGAAAGGCGGTCTTGCCTGAATGATGGACATAATTCGCCATTCTTCCTCGCAGCGCCATTCCCTAGATTTCTGGTATATCGCTTTTGTGAGTTCATTCTCGTCACGCGCAACCGCATTGATTTCGGGCACAACATCAGAATACTCAACAGGATGCAGATTCCCGCTGCGCCAAGCATCGTCGCACTTGTATTCTATACAGATACCTCCGTGATCGATTGGCCCGACGTTTGGATCAAAATACTTCGCATAGTTTGCCCACATCGAATAGCTAAGGGGTTGCGTTGTAAAACAAGCTACACGCACCACATGCTCCATTACATATCTGACCAATTTTACTATATGTTCTGGCACTCCCGGCATTGACTGGATTACCCTCTCCGTAAGGGATTCAGCTTCATGCTCTGCTTCAGCTAAGTTTAATTCGGGACGAGTTGACTTCAAAGCCTCGTTCCAGTATTGCATAATTTCTGCTCGATCACCCTCAAGTCTTAATAGAAACCGACCCTCATCAGGGTCGTTCAGATCTTTAAGGCATGCCAAATAGACTGCTTCTTCGATGATTTCGAAACTGATGAGCCGCTCCAAATTTGCTTCCCTTACGGTTCTATAGCGATACAGCTTCTCCGGCAGTTCCCCTGCATAGGAGATCAGCATTTTCGCGTTCCGATCAGCTTCTGTCCACATTACATTACGCCGGATTGCATTGCCTAACGTGTTCTAGGTTGGCACGGGCCGGCGACATGCTTGCCCGCCACGGGCCACAAGGGTTCCAGACTGAATCCCGCCAACCAGTCAGGCACATCGCCTCACCCCGGACGCTCGACCCGGGCCCTGCCGCGGGTCCCCCAGTGGCTCGGCGTTGCCCATCGGCTGGCGGTCCTGCCGAAGTCGATCGCCCCTCGGTGTGTACTTTCCGCGTCTCACCGCTGTTTTGCAAGTGGGGCTTTGTGATCTGGATCACGGTTTCCGTAAATTCCCGAAACGGAAGTTGCCGCTCACGCCGACGTATTGAAGGTGCCCGCACAGGTGTTACCTGCCGGTGCGGCGACACCGACGGCCGGTTCCAACTTGGGTATTTCAGGGCTTAAGGCGATTTCCGTGAAAAGGCATCCCGACTGCACAGGCGCAGAAAGCCTGTTGGGTTGTGGGGGCGAATGAATTCGCCCCTACACGGAAATCACCCAAGCCTTCACGGTCAGCGCCACCTGTTACCATTAGCACCGCGTCTCCTCTCGTGCCGACGCATCGACGGCCTGTTGCCAGTTCCCGCCGCAAGGCGCTGCCAGGCCAGTGGCGAGCGGTGACCTGGGTGGGACTTTCACCCACGCGACGACGCACCCTTGCCGGGACGCACCGCGGCGGACCCGATGGGAAAACAGTGATTCTTACGGCCCGCGCCGCGGATCAACGACCGTGCAGCGTGTACGATGGCTGCGGCGATGATCAAGGCCGTTTTGTCCACTCGATTACGACAACGATTGTTCACGTATGTACAGCACGCGCCTCAAGGTATCGCTTGGTCGCCCATCATCGACACGCGCCGCGGTCGTGCTGGCCGTGCTGACGCTGTGCGGCTGCGCCTCGCAGGTTCCCGCGACCATCCGCACCGCGCCCGCCGTCACGGTGGACCTGGCCCAGGTCCAGCGCGACCCGGCGCGATTCACCGGGCAACCGGTGCGCTGGGGCGGGACCATCATCGCCGTCCGCAATCACCCGGACAACACCGAGATCGAGGTGCTGGCCCGGCCCCTGGACGCCGTCGGCGCACCGCGCGCCGGGAGCGAGGGCCAGGGCCGATTCATGGCCCGCGTCGGGAGTTTTCTCGACCCGGCGGAGTATGGTGTAGATCGCGAACTGACCGTGGTCGGCCCCATCACCGGGACGGAGACCCGCCCGGTGGGTGATTACCCCTATCTCTACCCCATTGTCCGGGTGGAACATCGCTACCTCTGGCCCGCGGCACCCCCGCCGAGCGCCGATGTCTACTATGGACCGGGATTCTCGCCCTTTTACGGCCCCTGGTACGATCCCTGGTTCAGATCCGGGTTCAGCCCCTGGTATCAGCCCTATGGTCCATACTTCAGGCCGCCGCGACGGGCACGACATCGTTGACGGGGCGAGCGACCAGCGTCCTGGTGGTGATCGCGCCCGCCTTTCTGTTCACAGTGTGGAGTGTCCATGAAATCGCACCCTGCTCATGCTATCGGCGCTGCCGCCCTGTGCACCCTGCTCTGCGCGGTGATCCTGACCGGCTGCGCGACAACAGACTGCGTCGAACCGGCCGGTAACCCTGGTTTGACCCCGGCCCAGGTCGGCGCGACCCAAGGCCACACCGGCGAACGCCTGCGCTGGGGCGGCGCCCTGGCCGCAACACGCAATCTCAAAGACAGCACTGAACTCGAAATCATCGGCTACCCATTGGACCGCTGCGGTGTCCCGCGGGTCGGACAGCAACCCATCGGCCGCTTCATCGTCGTCGCCCCCGGCTTTCTGGAGCCCGCGGATTACCGACCCGAGCGCCTGGTCACCGCCACCGGCATGATCACCGACATCCGCGACGGCATGGTCGGCACTGCCCCCTACCGATTTCCGGTGCTCGCCAACGCCAAGGTCACACTCTGGCCGGAGACCGTCCGCGACAACTACGGGTCCGGGACCCCGCGACCCTGGGTGTCCATCGGCATCGGCGGCGGGAGCGGCGGCTGGTACGGCGGCGGGATCGGGGGCGGCGTTGGGGTGCAGTTTTAAGATAGGACTTGACGCCCGCGAAATCTCCCTTAAATTATTAGCACTCGCGTAAGATGAGTGCTAACAGTATCGTCGCTCGCGGCAAAAATACGGGCCGCACACCACTTTTTGAGTATAACCCTATGAATATTAGACCATTGAATGACCGTGTCGTCGTCCGCCGTCGGCCGGAGGAACGCACCACCCCCGGCGGGATCGTGATCCCCGACACCGCTACCGAGAAGCCGATTCAGGGCGAAGTGCTTGCCGTCGGCAAAGGCAAGCGGCTGGACAATGGGGATCTGCGTCCGCTGGACCTGAAGGTCGGGGACCGGGTCCTGTTCGGCAAGTATTCGGGCACCGAGGTCAAGGTCGGGGGCGAAGAAGTCGTCGTGATGCGCGAAGACGACATCATGGGCGTCATCGAGTAGCGCGTCCGGCCGCCCGCCCCATCCATCCGATTCTACTCGGGCCGATTCCACTCAGGCCCATTCCAACTTCAGGAGATAATTCAATGAGCGCAAAGGAAATTCATTTCAGTGATGAAGCCCGTGCCAAGATTCTGCACGGCGTCAACATCCTGGCCAACGCGGTCAAAGTCACACTGGGTCCCAAGGGCCGCAACGTGGTGCTGGAGAAATCCTTCGGTGCCCCGACCGTGACCAAGGACGGCGTGTCCGTGGCCAAGGAGATCGAACTGAAGGACAAGTTCGAGAACATGGGCGCACAGATGGTCAAGCAGGTCGCCTCCAAGACCTCCGATGTGGCCGGCGACGGCACCACCACCGCCACCGTGCTCGCCCAGGCGATGGTCCGCGAGGGCCTCAAGGCGGTCGCCGCCGGCATGAACCCCATGGATCTGAAGCGCGGCATCGATCAGGCGGTCGAGGCGGCCGTGGCCGAACTCAAGGTCATCTCCCGCCCCTGCTCCGACAACAAGGAAATTGCCCAGGTCGGCACCATCTCCGCCAACTCAGACGCCTCCATCGGCGAGATCATTGCGCAGGCGATGGAGAAGGTCGGCAAGGAGGGTGTCATCACCGTCGAGGAAGGCAAGTCACTGCACAACGAACTCGATGTCGTCGAAGGCATGCAGTTCGACCGCGGCTACCTCTCGCCCTATTTCATCAACAAGCAGGAGACCCAGAAGGCCGAACTCGAAGAGCCCTTCATCCTGCTGCACGACAAGAAAATCTCCAACATCCGCGATCTGCTCCCCGTACTGGAAGCCGTCGCCAAGTCCGGCAAGCCGCTGCTGATCGTGGCCGAGGATGTCGAGGGCGAGGCCCTGGCGACCCTGGTGGTCAACAGCCTGCGCGGCATCATCAAGGTCTGCGCGGTCAAGGCCCCTGGTTTCGGTGACCGGCGCAAGGCCATGCTGCAGGACATCGCCATCCTCACCGGCGCCACCGTCATCGCCGAAGAAGTCGGCCTGTCGCTGGAGAAGGCGACGCTCGCCGAACTGGGCACCGCGAAGAAAGTCCAGGTCAGCAAGGAAGAGACCACCATCATCGACGGCGCCGGCTCCGAGGCCGACATCAAGGGCCGCTGCGAGCAGATCCGCGCCCAGGTCGAGGAGACCACCTCCGACTACGACAAAGAGAAGCTCCAGGAGCGCCTGGCCAAGCTGGCCGGCGGTGTGGCACTGATCAAGGTCGGCGCCTCCACCGAGATGGAAATGAAAGAAAAGAAGGCGCGCGTCGAGGACGCGCTGCACGCCACCCGCGCCGCGGTCGAGGAAGGCGTGGTCCCCGGCGGCGGTGTCGCGCTGGTGCGGGCGCTGGGCAAACTCAGCAACCTCAAAGGCACCAACAAGGATCAGGACGTCGGCATCACCATCGCCCGCCGGGCCATGGAAGAGCCGTTGCGCCAGATCGTCGCCAACGCCGGAGAAGAGCCCTCGGTGGTCCTCAACAAGGTCGCCGGCGGCACCGGTAACTTCGGCTACAACGCCGCCAACGGCGAATACGGCGACATGGTCGCCATGGGCATTCTGGACCCCACCAAGGTCACCCGCTATGCCCTGCAGAACGCGGCCTCCATCGCCGGCCTGATGATCACCACCGAGGCGATGATCGCCGAACTGCCCAAGGACGAGAAGCCCGCCATGGGCGGCGGCGGCGGAATGGGTGGCATGGGCGGGATGGGGGATATGGACTACTGATCGAACTGGCTGCTCCCGCGAGCCAAAAAAGCCTCGCTTCGGCGGGGCTTTTTCTTTGGCGAGGAGGGTCATCCGCTTACCAACGTGCGTACCGGGTGCCCCGGCACCCAACGCATGGGGTTACACTTGGCCAACCTCTCCCTGGCGACCCGACTCAACCTGGACCCGACGATGGACCCCGCACACTTCGACCTCAACGACATTGAGCATGAGCCGACTGACGAGCAACTGGCCGCACTGATGGAATGCGTTGCCGAAGAGGCACGCCGCCGTGGCGACTTGGCGCGTCGCGAGCTGATGACACGCCTGCACGCCGCACTCGATGCTGCAACGCCGATTCCTGCAACCCATGAGCGAGTCTGAGAAGCCAAGGCTGATCGTGGTCGCCGGCCCCAACGGAGCGGGCAAGACATCCGTTACCGAGCAACTGCTCCGCCATGAGTGGATGGGCGGCTGCGAGCTCGCTCGAAAACACGACTGCCCGGCTCATCTTCCGCACCGTGGATGGAAAACTGGTCAAGACCTACGGGGCTATCAATCCTTGGGCACAGGCAATCCTCGCCAAGATTGACCAGGATATTCCGGGAAGACGGTTAGGTTAGGCGCGTATATCGAAGCCGGTTGCCATGCTCAATGCCTGATCCACTGTGGCCCGTTATTCCACTCTAGGGTATTCGCATTTCGATTATCTAATCCGACCTGCCGACTGCATTCTGAGGGTTCTAATTAATGTCGAACGAGAACGAAGACTCGCCTGTCGTGAGGAAGTTCAAAGAATATGGGAAGGAGCTAATCCACAATATGCTCTTGGCTTCTCCTGCCGGCTTCATTGGGAAAGAAGAGTCTTACTCGAAGGTTGTGCAAGGATTCAAGGATACGCATGGCTGGCCGAGCGAGCTTACTGCGCTTGAGAAAACAAACAACGGCCAGCTAAGAGAAGTCTACATAAATCGTTTGCATTGGATGACCGCTCAGTTGACAAAGGAAAAAATCACGGAATCCGTAAGTGGTAGGCCATTCATCGCATTTCTGGGAAAGCTGGACTTAGCGCAAGCCGCTTACCCAGGGAAACACAAGCGGAAGCTCAAGCACGAGGTGCGAGAACCACTCAGCCGTCCGCTCCCTATCGGAACCTATACCGTTGCGAACATCCTCAGCGACGGTTGTTTTCTCGAACGAGAAGAGATCGACCGCCTCATCGAACGGCTACACACCAAGAAGAACCTAATCCTGCAAGGCCCGCCCGGCACCGGCAAGACCTGGCTGGCGAAACGCCTGGCTTTCGCGTTGATCGGTGAAGAGAACGACAGCAAGGTCCGGGCCGTTCAGTTCCACCCGAATCTGTCTTATGAGGACTTCGTTCGCGGCTGGCGGCCAACCGGCGCTGGCAAGTTGTCGCTGACTGACGGTATTTTCATGGAGGCAATCGATGCGGCGATTAAGGACCCGTCGTCCCGGTTCGTCGTAGTCATTGAAGAGATCAACCGTGGGAATCCGGCACAGATTTTCGGTGAACTGCTGACGCTGCTGGAGGCGGGCAAGCGTACCCCGAGCGACGCGCTGGATCTGTGTTACTTCGATGAGCACCATAAGCGCTCGGTCCACATCCCGGAGAATCTCTATGTGATCGGCACCATGAATATCGCCGATCGATCACTGGCACTGGTTGACCTCGCGCTGCGCCGCCGGTTCGCATTTGTTGGACTGGAGCCAAGGCTTGGTACAGTCTGGCACAACTGGGTAGTCAATCAGTGTCACGGCGATCCGCATTTGGTTACTGACATCGAACGCCGCATCACTGCGCTGAATGACCAGATTGCGGCTGATGCTCGCCTCGGCAAGCAATTCCGGATCGGACACAGCTATGTGACCCCCACGCACCGCTTGGAAACGGGTGACACCCAGCATTGGTTCCGCCAGGTGGTCGAGACCGAGATCGGCCCGCTGCTTGAGGAATATTGGTTTGATGCACCCGCTGAAGCGGCGCACGCGCAAGAACGGCTCCTTCAAGATTGGTGATGACCATCGCCGCAGACCAAACCGGAGACGAGGCGGCGGACACGGTAGCCTACATCGGACGGATTCCGGTGCGTAACCTCTGGCTCCTGATGCTCTACGCATCGGACCTGTTCCGCACTGCGGGACCAGGCAAGGTCGGATTGGAAGAGAACCCAGACGATCTGCCCGACCTGGTTGCCGAGATCCTGGCCCATGCCGTAGAGCAACGGCAACGTCGGCGGCTCAATCTCGGCTACCGATCACGGGAGGCGGTGCTCAACCGGGTGCGCGGGCGCATCGACGTGTTGCAGACGGAGCGCCATCAGTTGCTGGAACGCGGTCTGGTGGCTTGCCGATTCGGTGATCTGACGATTGATACGCTACGCAATCGCTTGGTCCGCGCAGCCCTGGAAACGATCTCCAGAATGGTGCAGCGCAAAGACCTTGCCCATCGCTGCCGGACACTGGCCGCCGGGATGAAGGCACTGGGTGTATCCGGAAACCCACCCACGCGCGCCGAGATGAGCACCGACCGCTTTGGCCGGCACGACGCGGACGACCGCGTCATGGTTGCTGCCGCCAAGTTGGCCTTCGACCTCGCGTTACCGAGTGAGTCGGTGGGCACGCACGCGCTCATTCTGCCGGGGCGTGAGGAGAAATGGGTGCGCCGGCTCTTTGAGCGGGCGGTCGGCGGTTTCTACGCCGTTGTCCTGAGCCCCAAGGAATGGCAAGTGCGGTGCAGCGGCAAATTGGAGTGGCCGATCGAGCAACAGACGGCGGGTATTGCGAACACACTGCCGACGATGCGCACCGACATCGTGCTCGACCACGTACGATCCGGTCAGCGGATCGTGATCGACACCAAGTTCACGTCGATTCTGACCCACGGCTGGCATCGGGAGAAGACGCTGCGCAGTGGCCATATCTACCAGATCTATGCCTACCTTCGTTCACAGGCCGGGGGCGACGATCCGCTAAGCGACACTGCCGACGGATTGTTGCTCTATCCTGCTATCGGCGAAATGATTGATGAAACGGTGGTCATCCAGGGGCACAGCATACGATTTGCCACGGTGGACTTGACGGCCACGGCGACGGCGATCAGGTTCCAATTGCTGCGCTTATGCGAGCCAAGGGTTCGCTGAGGCAGGTGGACCAGGAGCGCGCGGTTACCGACGATCTCGGCGGCTCGGAGTCCTTAGCCGCGGACGGTCCGCACAGCGGACCCTACAGTAACACCGTGACCTGTAGGGTCCGCTGTGCGGACCGACGACCGTGCAGATCGCGCGGTGGCCGGGTTTATGACCAAGGCCGCGACCGGGCCGCTCAGAACCCCTCCGCCCAGACCCCGGACAGATCCAGCCGGAAACCCGGCAGGACGGTCTCATCGGTCAGGGTGCCGGGATCATCCAGGCACACCTCAGCCCCTTGCTCGGGAAAGATCTGGACCTGTCGCGCCGTCGGCAGGATCAGCCAACCGAGCCGCACGCCATTCGCCCGGTATTCGCGCATCTTGGCGATCAGTTCGGTCCGGTGGTCGCTCGCCGAGGCCAATTCGATCACGAAGTCGGGGGCCAGGGGCAGGAACTGTTTTTTCTCCTTGTCACTCAGCCGCGCCAGCCGCTCGCGCAGCACCCAGGAACAATCAGGCGAAAGCACGGCACCGTTCGGCAGCAGAAAACCGGTCGACGAATCGAACACGACACCGCGACCGTTCTGTCTGGCCCAGAGACCCAGGTCGATGATCAGATCAGAGTTGCGTTTCCCCGTGATCCCTCCGGTTGGCGGCATGATGTGGATATCCCCCCTGGCACTGCGCTCGATCCGATACTCCCGATTGGCCTGACAGATGGCGAAAAACAGCGCGTCGTCCAATTTGACGGCGGGCGGGACGCGCAGATCCACCCGCGGCAAATCCTGGGTAAAACCCATGGTGATGCCCTCGCGGCAGCATGGCGCCTGAGCGGCGCAATTCGATGAGTCTAGCACGGACGCGCGGTCTGCCAAGACGGCCGGTAACCCTTCATCCGGACGCGAATAGCGCCTGACGCGCGGGCCGAATCGATCGAAGACCCGCGCTCAGCGCAATTCCGGAAAGGCATCGCGGGCAATCGCAATCGGGATCGCCATCCCGAACCCCTGGTAGTTGGCATCGCCGCCCTGGGTGAGCTTGGCGAAGTTGACGGCAATGACCTCCCCCGCCTCATTGACCAGGGGGCCGCCGCTATTGCCGGGCAGCAACTGGACATCGGTCAGGATCTGTTTGCTTCCCAGTCGCGTCACGCGGCCGGAGGTCACGCTGTCGGAGACCCCCAGGGGATTGCCGATGGCGTAGACGGCATCCCCCTGCCCCGGGAATCGCTGAACGGCGACCGGCAGTGCCGGCGTGCGATAGCCATCGAGCTTCAGGAGCGCCAGATCGTGGGCCTCGCTGACACCGATCAGGCGGGCCGTGAGTTGCTCCCCGTCTTTCAGGACGATGGTGAAGGTGTTTTGCACCATCGCACTGCTGTTCTTCACGCTTTTGTCCAGCTTGGCCTTGTTCAGCATGCGCTGCCCTTCATCCACCTCGGCCGCCAGCTCGACGGCCGCCGATTTGAAGTACGCGACTTCACGCGCCAGCGCGTGCGACTGAGCGCTGCCGCCTTGACCCTGCCGCTTGAGTTCGGCAAGCTGAGACGCGGCACCGTCCGCACGCTTACGGCGCGCCGCGAGTTCCGTTTCCATTGTTCGCAGGCGCCGCTCCATCTCATTGAACAAGCGTTGCTCTTCATCCCCCGGCTCCATGGTCGGGCGCACCACATGACGGTTCGTCAGGATGAAACCGTCGTCGCGAATGAAAAAGCCGGCACCCTCACCGGACTGCGCCTTGATCGCAACGGTCGCCAGAGTCGCCTGCTGCACCGGGGTACCGCCGCCAAAGCGGGCGGCCAGCCGTTCCGCCAGGTCGCGGGTCGCCGCGGGTTGACCGGCCGCCGCGGTCGACGGCTGCGGCATCCGCGTCCCCGGCGGGGGACGATCGCTGAAATGCCAGTTGCCGTCCGCATCCTGGTATTTGAACACCTCGCCCAGGGCGGGAGTGCAGACCAGCGCCAGCACGAGCGGCGCCAAGGAGAGAGCTGGACCGATGCGATGCATGTGACGTGAATTCCCGACCTGACGGTCAATGGTGACAGCCGCGCGGCGGAACGCGACCTGGCCGCTCAGGCGACTGACTGAAATCGCCCTAGAACCCCTCCGCCCAGACCCCGGACAGATCCAGCCGGAAACCCGGCAGGACAGTCTCATCGGTCAGGGTGCCGGGATCATCCAGGCACACCTCAGCCCCTTGCGCGGGAAAGATCTGGACCTGCCGCGCCGTCGGCAGGATCAGCCAGCCCAGCCGCACGCCATTCGTCCGGTATTCACGCATTTTAGCGAGCAATTCGGTCCGGTGGTCGCTCGCCGCGGCCAATTCAATCACGAAATCCGGGGCCAGGGGCAGAAACTGCCTTGTCTCCTTGTCAGTCAGGCGCGCCAGCCGCTCGCGCAGCACCCAGGAACAATCAGGCGAAGGCACGGCACCGTTCGGCAGCACAAAACCGGTCGATGAGTCGAACGCCACACCGCGGCCATCCTGCCTGGCCCAAAGATTCAGGTCGGTGTTGAGGTCGGAGTTGCGTTTCCCCGTGATCCCTCCCGTTGGCGGCATGATGCGAATATCCCCCCCGGCACTGCGCTCGATCCGATACTCCCGATTGGCCTGACAGATGGCGAAAAACAGCGCGTCATCCAATCCGACAGCGGGCGGGACGCGCAGGTCCACCCGCGGCAGGTCCGGGGTAAAGCCCATGATGATGCCCTCGCGGCAGCCTGGCGCCTGAGCGGCGCGGTTCACTGAGTCTAGCACGGACACTCGGACTGCCGACCGAGACGACGAGGAGCGACGCGTCATTGCTCATCGCGATGGCCCGCGACCGCATGCCGGGCCGGACGGTCGTGGAGATGCCGCCAGGTCTGGTTGTTCATCCAGACATTGGTCCCTGCCGCTCCCTGACTCAGCAACAAATCATCAGCGCCGTTGCCGTCCAGATCAACCGTCAGCATCAGATCCGCGGGCATCGTGTCGACGCGGCTCCAGGCCCCGTCATTCATCCACAACCAGAGGCCGTCGCCGCCCAGATCGAAGGCGAGGTCGAGCCGTCCATTGCCGTCCAGATCGCCGGCCGCCATGTGCTTGGGCGAGCCGGGGTGCAGGCGTTCCCACCGCTGATCGCGGGAGATCCAGACGCCATCGGCGCCGCGATTTGCCACCAGATTGCCCAGACCATCGCCGTCGATATCGGCAATGAGCAGGCCCTGGGTCGCGGCCGAGTGCAGTTTGACCCAAACGGTTTCATTCAATTGATGCAGCAGGGCCCAGAGACCCGCCGGCCCCACATCGGCCACCAGGTCCGCCTGCTGATCGCCGTCAAGGTCGCCGAGCGCCAGGTTGGTCGGGGGCACGCCGCCCGGCGGCGCCGGGATGAGGTCCCAGCCGGTGTTGGGCTTGCGCACCGCAAGACCACCCGCGCCGAAGTCGGCAAGCACCTCGGCGCGTCCATCGCCGTCAAGATCGCCACTGAGCAGTTGGCGGGCCGGGCGTGGTTCGAATGCGTCTCCCGCACCCTGGTTGCGCCAGCGTTGCAGCCCCGCGGGACCGCGGTCGACGACCAGATCCGCAACCGCGTCGCCATCGAGGTCCCCGAGCGCCAGGCCGTCCGACGCCGTGTCGGACAATTGGCTCCATTGGGTGTCGTTGAGCCACTGCCAGAGGCCCGCTGAGCCGAAATCCAGCACCAGATCCGCCCGCCGCGCGGCGGCGGACATCAGGATTGAAGCAGGACGCGGCAGCGTTTCAGCCGCGGGGACCGGCGCCACCTCCGCACCCATGGGCGGCGGGGCCAGCGTCGCCGTCAGCGTATAGCTGAAGCGAGCGCCGTCCGCCGCGGTGGGCGCCGGCGGCAGGGCATCGCGGAAGGCCACATAGGCCACCACGTTATCCTCGCCCTCGTAGGTCGTGCCATGGGTATAGAGATTGATCGAAAAGGGTTGATCGGACTGGAGTTCGTCGACCCAGAAGCTGGCGCGCCGCGCATACCCGGCAATCGCGTAGGCGCCATAGTGCGCGGACTCGCGATCAAGCTGCATGAGCCCGAAACAGGGCGCGGCGCCGAAGCGGCGAAACTGGTCCGGCGATTCGTGCGTCGCCGGTACCAGGCCCTCGATGCCCACGGCGCCCTGACCGCACACCAGGAACCGATCCGCATCATGGGCTTCATCCGCCGGATCGGCGGGAGTCGCCGCCTCGCCCTTCCAGAACATGCTGCTGATGGCCAGCGGGCTCACCCTGGCCGCGGGAGCAATCGCGGCGCCCGGGCGCGGATAGAATTTGAGACTCACCTGCATCCGGCTGGCCAAGCCGGGGGTCACCAGGGCCTGGACGCAGCCGTTGAACGGAGCGCTCTCGATCACGCCGAACAGGGCCAGGCGTGCATCCGGCAGGGCCTTGACATAGATCTGGGTGAGGCGCGGCTTGACCTCCTCGCCCCCGACAGCGAAGGCCGCCAGCCGCAGACTCGAACCAAAGACCGACGTGAGTCCGCTCAGCCGGCCATAGGCATTGCCCCCGAGATACATGACCTGCGGCCACCGTTTGGACTCGGCGAGCCGCCGCCCGATCTCCAGGGCCGTCAGCACCCCGGCGGCCGCCGGCACCGGCGTCGGCAGCGGCGGAGCAATCACCGGTGAGGAGTAATCGAAATCGGCCGCACGGTAGGGCCGACTGCGGTAGGCGGCACCCACCTCGGGTGTGGACCACAGTTCCAGCGGGAACCGCTCGACACCGCCCCGCGGGCGAGACCGTACCCAGAGGGTGCCGTCGTCGAACACCGGCTGCCGCGCGGTGATCTTCAGATACTCTTCATACACCAACCCCAGGCCCCCCTTGTTCCCGTCGCCCGGTGCGTCGAAGGCCGGCAGATCGACCGAGACGGGCGTCTGATAGGCCCCCTGCGCCAACGCGAAGGCGCTGCGGCAGACCGCGTCGAAATCACCGTCCAACACCGCCTCCGGCGCGGCGTGCGGGACCCGGGTGAACAACACAAGACCGTAGACCAGCCAGACGGCGCTATGACCAGGGGACATGTCGTCAATCTCCTAAACAACGCTCGATTGCCCCGACCAACAGTTGCGGGTCGTGACGCAGTTGGTCCGGCGTCGCCACGTCGGCAATCACAATCCTGATCCCGTCCAGTTCCGGTATCGGCCGGGACGCGGGCCACAGCAGCGTATCGAACACCTGGACACCCAGGACCTCCCGGGTCCAGCGCAGCAGTTGTGCCGGATCGAGCAGACCCACCGGGCCGCACTCCGGGCGCAGGTTGCCGATCAGGACGCGCTGCGTCGGCGAGGCGGCAACAGCCGCCCGGAAGTCGGGCAGCAACAGGGCCGGAAGAATGCTCGTCATGAAACTCCCCGGCCCGAACAGGATCAGATCCGCGCTCAGCACCGCCTGCAGCGCCTCCGGGGTGGCGGCGACCACGGGGTCGAGCCAGATTCCCGTCGGAACTTCGGTCATAGCGTCCAGGTGCAACTCACCACGAACCGGCCGGCCGTCGGCATAGCGGGCCGCCAGATGGGACCCGGTCTCGCACATCGGCACGAGCCGCAGTTCGACGGCGAGCAATTCGCGGATCAAGTCGATGGCAAGCAGCGGACGCGGCGAGAGCTGGTCCAGGGCCAGCATGATGAGATTGCCCAGGCTGTGTCCGGACAGTTCGCCGGCATCGACGAAGCGGTACTCCAGGAGCAGACTTCCCAGGGTCTGTCGATCCACCACCTGATTGAGACAGTTGCGGATATCCCCCCAGGCGATGCCGCCCGCCTGTTCGCGAATCCAGCCGGTGGAACCGCCATTGTCGGTGGTGGCCACGACACCGGTGAGCCGCGGCCCCAGGAAGCTCAGGGCGCGCAGGGTGCGCCCCAATCCGGTCCCCCCGCCGATGGCGACCACGCCGCGCGTTGCCGCAAGGTGCGCCGTCACAGATCGCCCCACATGCGCAACAAGTTGGCATAGGAGCGATCCACATAGCCGGTGGTCGCGGTGCCGGGAGCCGAGCGCAGCAAATCCTCCCGCGCCAGATTGAGTTCATAGAGCAGTTCGCGGCGCGCCGGGTCACGCACATAGCTCTGCACCCAGGTCAGGGCCACCAGCCGCTCGCCGCGCGTCACCTCCGCCACTTGATGCAGGCTGGACGACGGATAGACGACCGCATCGCCCGCGGGGAGCTTGACCTGACGGTCACCGAACGGGGTGCGGATCACCAGTTCGCCGCCGTCGTAGGCGTCCGGCGGGTTGAGGAAGCAGGTCAGCGAGACATCGGTGCGAAACCGCGGCCCCTGCGTGCCCATGATCGGATCATCCACATGGTCACCGTAGCGCATCCCCGATGTATAGCGGGCGAAGATCGGATCGGCGACCCGATGGGGCAGGCAGGCGAAGCGGAAGGTCTCATGGTGGCCGAGACTAGCCATGAGAATGCGGATCAGGCGCTGCATCCGCTCCGGTTCGGGGCGCAGCTCCAGATTGTGCTTGACCCGACCGGCGGCAAACCCGGCGGTGAGCCGGCCGTCGACGAACTCGGCGCCTTCCAGAGTGGCGTGGATCTTGGCGAGCTGGGCCGCGTTCAGCAGCCCGGGGATGGTCAGGAGCATAAGTTAGGTCCCGCTGAGCGATGAGCCGCAAGTGAACGCCGACGCAATGCGAGATATCGCGAGCGCATCGGCGGTAGAATCGATGCCAAGCCAACTACCCGCGCAGTGACCGGATGATTCTCAAGGCCATCATCGACGATCAAGTCTACGAACTCAACGTGCCCGATGCGCTGCTCGCCGCGGCGGGACCCTTTTTCGCGCAACTCGACCGCGACATGGACCAAGGCCGGCAGATGAGCCGGGAGTGGGTCGGCGCACCCGATCGCGTGCAGCGGTGCCAGATCGTTGCGGACAAGCTCCTGACCGCGCTGGAGCAGGAAAACGACAAACTCGGCCGGCTCATGGCCGGGTACATCCTCTCCCGCCTGCCCGGGGTGGAATCGGTCGAATTGGATATTCATGGCGAGATCCAGAACAACCGCTTCAACCTGGCCGACCACCCGCCGGCGGCCGCGGCGCCGCCCCCGGACCGGACGGCGAGCGGCCTGGGCGGCGGCCTGAGCAAACTCGCGGCCATGGAGCAGGCCGGCAACGATGTCACCAAGGTCTTCAAGGTCGGCAAGGGCTGGCGCTTCTCCGTCTTCGATCACGCCAGCGAGACCTGGCAGGACGCACCGCTCGCCGCCAGTGAGGCCGAGGCCGCAAGGCTGCGTCAAGAGGCATTCAAAGCGCGCTACGAGGCGCTTCAACACGGGATTGGGGGCTGACATCATGGAGGCAGCACTGCAATTGGGGTGGCAAGGCTGGTTCAGCCTGGGACTGGTGGCCTTGTGCTTCGCGCTCTTCGTCGGCACCCGTGCGGCACCGGACCTGGTCACCGCGGGTGCCCTGACCCTGCTGTTGGTGACCGGCATCCTCACCACCGGTGAGGCCCTGTCCGGCTTCTCCAACGAGGGAATGCTGACCGTCGGCGTACTCTATGTGGTGGTCGCCGGACTCACCGAGACCGGTGCGGTGAACTGGGTCGGGCAGGGACTGCTCGGCCGCCCCCGCGGCGAGACCCATGCGCGGCTGCGGGTCATGCTGCCGGTTACGTTCCTGAGTCCTTTTCTGAACAACACCCCGGTGGTGGCCATCTTCATACCCGCGGTGCAGGACTGGGCCAAACGTCACCACCTGGAACTCTCGCGGCTACTGATCCCGCTCTCCTACGCCACCATCGCCGGCGGTCTGTGCACCCTGATCGGAACCAGCACCAACCTGGTGGTGAACTCACTCTACGTAAAGCGCGTGGGCGGTGAGGGGTTGCATTTGTTCGAGCCGGCCTGGATCGGTGTGCCGGTCACGATCGCAGTGCTCATCTATCTGCTTACCGCGGGGCACTGGCTGCTGCCGCGCCGCAAACCTGCCGCCGCCAGCTATGAGGACGTGCGTCAGTACACGGTGGAAATGCTGGTGGAGCCCGGCAGCGCGTTGGTCGGCAAGAGTGTCGAGGCCGCCGGACTGCGCCAACTGCCGGGGCTCTTCCTGATCGAGATCGAGCGTGAAGACCTGGTCTTACCGGCGGTCTCGGCCGACGAGATCCTGCACGCCCATGACCGGCTGGTGTTCGCCGGCATCGTCGACTCGGTGATGGACTTGCAGCGCACCCGCGGCCTGATTCCGGCGACGGATCAGGTCTTCAAGCTCGATACGCCGCGACCCGGGCGCAGTTTCGTGGAGGCCGTGCTCTCCGACAAGTGTCCACTGGTCGGGCACACGGTACGCGCGGGGCGCTTTCGCAACCGCTATGACGCGGTGATCATCGCCTTGGCGCGTAACGGTGCACGGATCGACCGCAAAATAGGCGACATCGAACTGGCCGCCGGCGACACCCTGCTGCTGGAGACCCGGCCGGATTTCGTGGAGCAGCAAAAGAACTCCCGTGACTTCCTGCTGGTCAGCCGCATCGGCGATTCACACCCCGTCGACCATCGGCGTGCGCCACTGGCGATCGGCATCGCCGTGGGGATGGTGGTGATGGCGACCGTTGGCTGGTTCAGCATGCTGGAGTCGGCGCTGCTCGCCGCCGGACTCATGATCCTCACCGGCTGCGTCGACGGCCGCGTGGCCCGGCGTGCCCCGGACTGGCAGGTGCTGATCGTCATCGCCACCTCCTTCGGGATGGGCGCCGCTCTGGAAAAAACCGGTGCCGCCGACCTGGTGGCCGGCGGCCTGGTCGGACTCGCCGGCGCCGATCCCTGGACCACGCTGGCCCTGGTCTATGTGGCGACTTCGCTGCTGACCTCCTTCGCGACCAACAACGTGGCCGCCGTTCTCATGTTCCCCATCGCCATGCAGACCGCGATCGGCATGGGCGTCTCACCCCTACCCTTCATCATCACCATCATGGTCGCCGCCTCGGCCGACTTCGCCACGCCGATCGGCTATCAGACCAATCTCATGGTCTTCAACGTCGGCGGCTACCGTTTTCTGGACTTCACGCGAGTCGGGGCGCCGCTGACCCTGCTGGTGGGCACGGTGACGGTGCTGCTGGTACCCTTGGTTTGGACGTTCTGAGGCCAGCGGAGAAAAAAAGGTTGCATCGACCCGCCAACCGCTGAAAGATCCGCGCATCCTGACGTAACCCCAAGCGGACGGAGGGCCCATCGTGGACACCCCGCGCCGACCTCAAGGCCAAGCAGAGCGCCGCCGGCTCGCGACCCAGTCACCCGTGGGCCAAGGGCTGCCGTGGCCCCGATTCACCGGGCGGACCTTTTCAGACCTCTATGCCCTCCCCGGCCCGGGCCTGCATCTGCCGCGTTATCCGCTCTACACCCCGGATGAGCCGCGCCGCGGCGATTTCGACTACTTCTTTCTGCGCGGACCGCGCTATGCCAGTTGCCAGGCCGCACGTTTCATGCTGCTGGGCGGGGAGTTTCTGACCCTGGCCGACGCCGCCGGAGTGGACCTGACCGCCGACCTGTCCGACTACTGGAACGGCTATTTCCGGGAGCATTTCCTGGGTCAGTTCGGCCCTGTCATCCGCTACGCCGGCGCGACCGGCTACCGGCAGCGCGCGGCCGCATTCCCCCGCCACCGCATCGTCTCCCCCCACCCGTTCGACAGCGCCCAACTCCCGGCCGAGCGCTACTATCTCGCCGATCCTCACCTCGTGGTGCGGCTCAACGACAAGGGCCGCATCGCGGAACTGACCCCGCATGTGCTGCGCCACGAGAATCTGGACGCCCAGGCCTTCGCCGACGGCCAGTGGCGTGAGCGCTGGGACCTGCCGTTCGTGGTCAAGCTGACCGAACCCAGCGGCGGCGGCGACGGGGTAGTGCTCTGTCGGCGCGAGACGCAGGTCCGCGAGGCGCAACGCCGCCTGCACGGCCGCCCGGTGAAGATCGAGCCCTTGCTCGAGTCCATCCGCCACAACTACAACGTCCAGTTACAAGTGACCAGGCGCGGTCACATTCGCTACATCGGCGGTTCGGTGCAGCGGGTGGCGGCCGGGCGCTACGCGGGGAACCTCATCGATCTGGCGTGGCTGCCCCCGGCGCCGGTCGCGCGGGTCTGTGATCAGGTGGCGCGGGCGGCCGCGGCACTGGGCTGGTATGGCATCTGCGGTCTGGACCTACTCGAGGACGAAGCCGGCGCGATCTGGTTCATCGACCCCAATTTCCGCCTGAATGGCTCCACCCCCTTCTTTCTGCTCGGCGACTATCTGGCCACCCACCATCGTCGGCCGCAACTCACGACCGGCTATTTCTGCTACCCCGGCACGCCGACCGAACTGCTCGATCGCTTTCGCCGGGTGATCCATCGCCGTGAGCTGATCCCGGTCGGGGCCTGGTATGATCCAGGCGCGGACGGCAGCACGCGCCTCTACGCCGCGGTCGCCAGTGACGGCGACCCGCAAACCCATGCCGGCCTCCTGGCATCCTTCGAATCGAAGCACTTGGTTGCAGGTATCGCGTTGTGAGTCAGCCCTTCGCTGTCCATCCTTTCGAGTACACCCCGGGCCGGATCCCCGTCCTCGTGGAGTTACCGCACGGCGGCCACCTGACACCCGATGAGGTCAAGTCCTACCTGCACCCCAAGTTTACCCCTGGGGACCGCCGCGAAGACTCCGACGAGTTCTCCGACGAAATCTATCTGGACCTGCCCGCCGCCCCGCACATTCTGCGCTTTCTGATCTGGCGGGCGCATGCCGATCCCAACCGGACCTGCGACGATCTGGACGCCGACGGGGCGGTGAAGACCCTGACCAGTCAGGGCATCAAGATCTATCAGTCGGATCGCGGCCTGCCCAAGCAAGTCCGCCAGCAGGTGATCGACCGCTACATCCGCCCGCATCGACAGCGGCTGGCCGAACTGCTGCTGAGCCCGATGATCGAAAAAGTGGTCTTCTGTCACACCATGCCGGGGATCGGCACCGGCAGCTCGGCGGATCGCGGGGAACTGCGGCCGCTGTTCATGTTCGGCAATGCCGGCGACGAGAAGGGGCACCCGCCCAATGACTGTTTCGCCGCCCGCGACCTCCTGCTGACGCTGGCCGAGATCGTCGAAACCAGCATCGGCGACCTGGACGTCGACTTCAACTTCTGCGACGTGCTGCGCTTCAATCACCCCTACACCGGGATCAACTCGCTGAGCCGCTTCGACGCCGCGGACCTGCGCGGCAAACACCCTTTCACGATCGAGATCAACCGCGACCTGCTGCTGCACAACCCCGACAATATCGAACCCACCCGCGCCATCGTCAATCGCATCATGCTGGCCCTCGCCGACTGGGGTAACGCGGACGACCGACCGACCGAGCCAAACCATGCCAGACCCACACCACGCGACCGTGCCGACGACACCGCCGACGCGCGCTGACACCGCGCGGTCACCGCGAACTGCGACCGACCCGCAGCTGCGGCGTCCCGCCGCGCAGAAACGGACCAAACATCGCCACGCGCCATGGCGGCCAAAGTCGCGCGTCCCGCGCCTGAACCAACCACCACCCGGAACCCCCGCGGGGATCGAGTACCACGAACTGATTCAGACCCCGGCCAGCAAGCGCGGCCGGGTGATCTGCACCGACTACTCCCCGGATCATTGGGAGACTCAAGAAGTCGAGGACATGGCCGCCTTCCTGGCGCTCCATCGCCCGGAGTGGTCTCAGGTGCGGTGGATCCATGTCGAGGGGATCGAGGACCAGAACACCATCCGCGCCCTGGCGGAAAAGTACCAATTGCACCCGCTGGCGATCGAAGACGCGCTCGACGGGCAGCAGCGCCCTAAGACCGAGGACTATCCAGGCAGCGGGGATCTGCCCGGACGGCTGTTCGTGGTGGCGCGGCGCGTCCTGATCCAGGACGGCGTGCTCCACGCCGAACAGGCGAGCTTTTTCCTCGGACGCCATACCCTGCTGAGTTTTCAGGTCAGCCCCTGTCAGGCGATCGATCAGGTGCGTCATCGCATCGAAAGCCCGCGTTCACGGCTGCGCCAGAACGACGCGAGCTTCCTGCTCTATGCCTTGCTGGACACCATTGTCGACTGCTTCTATCCGGTCTTGGAAGACGCCTCGGGGCAACTGGAAGAGTTAGAGGACAACGTCCTCGACCACCCGCAGCCCCACACCCTGCAATCGATCCACCAGATCAAGCGCGGACTGGTCCTGATCCGGCGGGTCGCCTGGCCCATGCGCGAACTGATCGCCGCGCTCCAGCGGGAGCGGCACGAGTGCCTGTCGGACGCCGCCCAGACCTACTTCCGCGATGTCTACGACCACTGTGTCCAGGTCATCGACCTGCTCGAGACCTACCGCGAGATCGCCTCCGAACTCGCCGATACCTATGTGTCCATGACTTCCTACCGGACCAACCAGATCATGAAGGTCCTGACGATCATCGGCACCATCTTCATGCCGCTGACCTTCCTGGTCGGGATTTACGGGATGAACATGTATATCCCCGAGAACGAATGGCCTTACAGCTACGCCGTGTTCTGGGTCGTCGCCATCACCATCGCCGGGGTGATGCTGTGGCGCTTCAGACGCGGCGGCTGGCTCTGAACACCGGGTCGGGCCGGCAGCCCATGCCGCGGGGACAGGACCGAAAATTAGCACTTGCTAAATTAGAGAATGATTATATAATGATGTCTACTTAGAGCGTCAACCCACCTGTCCTGTTAGGAGCTGTACCATGGGTATTCTCGGTATACTTGCCTCTGTTGCCCTGCTGATCGGCGGCGTTCAGACCACGATGGTGCTGAGTGAAGGCGACCGTCTCGCCGCGGAAGAGACCAAGACCCCGGTGGTCGAGGTCCAGGCCATTCAGACGGATGCGACTCACCAACCCGGTGCGTTCGGGCTCTGACCGCCAATCGGCTACGCCGGCCCGCCGGGCCCCGCTGCCCACGGCAGCGGGGCCTTGTTTTTTGGATCGTCAGTTTCCGCCGCGTGCTTGCGCGATTGCCGGAAAAGCAGCGTCCGGAAGGCTATGCTGAGCGCCTCAGCGCTCACCGCGAGCGCCGCATTGCAGGCGAGCCACGATGTCCACTCCCGACGATACCATCCGTTTCAGCGTCTCCCTGCCGCGGCCACTCCTTGATGAACTGGATCGCCGGGTCGTCAGCAAGGGCTATGCCTCCCGCTCCGAACTGGTACGCGATCTGATCCGCGAACGTCTGGTGGAGGAGACCTGGGAGCGCGGCGACGCGGAGGTGGCCGGCGTCCTGACCATCGTCTACGATCATCACCAGCGCGAACTGACCCAGCACATCCTGGACATTCAGCACCGGCAGTTCGTGCATGTGGTCGCGACCACGCATGTGCACCTGGACCACCACAATTGCCTTGAAACCATTATCATCCGCGGGCAACCCGCGGAAATCGAGCGGATCAGCCTGGAGATCGGCGGTCTCAAAGGGGTCCGCTTCTCAGACCTGACCCGCGCCTCCCGCCTGGGGCACTGACACCGATTCGCTGCCCTGGCCTCATCCGCATCACGACCCTATCTGAATTAGGGGTAATATGGGCGACTCGGCACCGCACCGCGGGCGCCTCATAACGCGCGATCACTGCTTTCCCGCTCTTGTTCGGCGCAAGCCACCCCGACCTATGCCCAACACCAACTTTACCAATGTTTTCGGCGCCCGCATTGCCCTCGGGCTGTTCCTCGTCGGCCTGCTGTATCTGAGTTACAAGGTCCTTAACCTCTTCTTGATCTCCGTGGCCTGGGCGGTCATCCTGGTCTATGTGACCTGGCCCATCTACCGTCGACTGCGCCACCTGCTCGGCCGCAAGGTCAACACCAGCGCCCTGCTGATGACCCTGTTTCTGACGCTCACCTTCGGCCTGCCGCTGCTCTCTATGGTCAACATGCTGCGGGCGGAGGTGCCCACGGCCTATAACCGCGCGGTCGAGATACTCCTGAGCGGCCCCGATGCCGTGCCCCCCGCCATCGCACGGCTACCCTGGCTGGGCAACGAGGTGCAACGGGTCATGGCACTCTCCGCCGAGGACCCAGCCGCCCTGCGCCAACAGATCGTCCAGTGGGTGAATCCATGGGTGGATCAGTCGCTCAAGATTCTTGGCGACATCGGGTTCAGCGCCTTCAAGTTCGCTTTTGCGCTGCTCACCGCCTTCTTCTTTTACCGCGACGGTGAGTCACTGCTGGAGCAGGTCAGACGACTCCTGTACGGGCTGATCGGTGCCCGCGCCAATGCCTATCTCTTCGCCATCGGCGGCACCATTCGGGCGGTCCTGTACGGCCTGGTGCTGACCGCGCTCGCGCAGGGTGCTCTGGCCGGACTGGGGTATTGGGCGGCGGGGGTGAAGGCACCGGTGCTGCTGGGCATGGTGACCGTCATCCTGGCGCTGGTTCCCTTCGGGACACCCCTGGTCTGGGGGGCGGTGAGCGTGTGGCTCGCCGCGAGCGGCGACACCTGGGCCGGCATTGGTCTGGCCATTTGGGGTGCTCTGGTCGTGAGCCAGATCGACAATCTGCTGCGCCCCTTCGTGATCAGCAGCGCCACCAGCATCCCCTACATCCTAGTGCTGTTCGCCGTTTTGGGCGGCATCGCCGCATTCGGCCTCCTGGGACTCTTCCTGGGCCCCATCGTCATCGCCGTGCTATTGGCCGTGTGGCGGGAATGGATCGACGAACAGGTGCCCAGGGGGCAGCTCACGTTCCTCGGCGGACCAGGCCTGGCGCCGACGGACGGCGCCGGGCGCACCGACAACACCCAGGCGCAGACGGAGGCCCCGCCCGCGCGGGACTGACGCGCGTAGACGACGCGGTCAGCGTTCGGCTTTGCGGTCGCACCTGATATCCAGACAGACCTTCCTGTAGGGGCGGGTTTGAAACCCGCCCCTACGCCCGGTCATCACGTCCGAAGGCTATAAATCAAGCCGACGCCTGACGACAGACCATTCATTCCACACCGAACAACCGAAAATAATTTTCGCTGGTAGCTCGTGCCAGATCCTCCACCGGCAGTCCGCGGAGCGCGGCGATACAGGCCGCCACCTGCGAAACATAGCGGGGTTCGTTGGACTTGCCGCGATGCGGGACCGGGGCCAGATAGGGCGAGTCGGTCTCGATCAACAGGCGATCCAGGGGGACTTGGGCGGCAACCTCACGCAATGACACGGCCGTCTTGAAGGTCACGATGCCGGAAAAGGAGACATAAAAACCGAGATCCAGGCCCTGTTTGGCCATGCCCCAGTCTTCGGTGAAGCAGTGCAGGACCCCGCCGACCCGCTCCGCGCCCTCCTCCCGCAGAATGCGGATGGTGTCCTCCCTGGCTTCACGCGTATGAATGATCAAAGGCTTGGCGCAGGCCCGTGCCGCGGCAATGTGCGTGCGGAAGCGCACGCGCTGCCACTCTACATCCCCTTCACTGCGGAAATAGTCGAGCCCGGTTTCGCCGATAGCGACATTGCGCGGGTCCGCGGCCAGACGCACCAAGTCCTCCACCGTCGGCTCCGGATCGGTCGCCGACCCCTCGTTCGGGTGCACCCCAACCGACACCGCCACCTGCGGATAAGGATCGACCAGGGCGCGCATGGCAGGATACCGCGGCAGATCGATGGAGACGCACAGCAGATGGGTCACGCCCGCCGCGGCCGTCGCCGCCATCAGCCGGCCAAAATCGCCCTGATAAGGACTCAAATCCACCCGATCGAGGTGGCAGTGCGAATCAACAAACATCACTTTCCCACGCTCCACTAACCACTAACCACTAACCACTAACCACTTCCTACATGGTATGTGTCGGCCGCTCGGAGCTGAGCGCGCCGACCAGATATTCCTCGATCTTGCGCCTGGCCACGCCCTTGTCCTGCTCGCTGAACTGCACCCCGACCCCGACCGCGCGATTACCCTCGGCACCGGGCGGGGTCACCCAGATCACCTTACCGGCAACCGGGATACGATCGGGTTCTTCCATCAACTGAAGCAGCAGAAAGATTTCGTCGCCGAGCTGGTAACGCTTAGTCGTAGGGATGAAGAGCCCGCCATTGCGGATGAAGGGCATGAACGAGGCGTAGAGCGCGGTCTTGTCCTTGATCGCGAAACTCAGGATGCGCTGCTGGCCGCCGAGTGAGCCGGCCGGATTCACTGGGGTACTCATCGCCCACACTCCTTAGGTTAAGACGAAACCGTCCGCGGGCAGCGCCGTGGCCCTCAATGCTGACTGATGCGACCCCAATCGATCAGCAAGGACTCCAACTGCATCAGCGGGTTGACGTTGGACTCAAGCTGCCCCCTGGCCTCGAATACCCGCCGTAACAGGCGATGCCCGAGCAGTGGATCGACACGCCTGGCCAGATCGCCCAGCCTGGTCCGCAACCCCGGATCGGCGAGACGCGGCGGCCGCGCCGTCGCTGCCAACCGTAACAGATCACCGAGGCAAACCGCGAGGCACTCCAATGATAGCCGTGCGCCCGCCGCGTTCCAAACCGCCGCCTCAGTCACCGGGTCCAACTCACGGTGACTGATGCCGATCAGACTGCGGACCAGGGCTTCCCATTGGTCCAGCGTGGCCTGATCCAGCTCATCGAGCGCCCGCAATGGGGCACCCGCGGCCAGCCGCAGACGCATGGCCGCCGTCTCGCCCAGCCGCGGGGCCAACCAGGCCAGTGCCTGAGCTTCCGCCGGGATCGCGACCCCAAGCAATTGGCAGCGGCTGCGGATCGTCGCCGGAAGCCGACCAGGCCGCGCGGCGATCAGACACAACAGGGTATCGCCGGCCGGCTCTTCCAGGGTCTTGAGCAAGGCGTTGGCGGCGGCGGCATTCATCCGGTCGGCCGGGTCGATCAGTACCAGTTTACGCGTCCCCCGCAGCGGTGTCAGTGCCGCGCGCTCACTCAAGTCGCGAATTGCATCAATGGTGATCTCTCCGGACTTGGACTCGGGGTCGGGCACCACGCACACCAAGTCCGGGTGATTGCCGGCCGCGTTCAGTCGGCAATCCGGACAGCGCCCGCACGGCAGACCCTGGGGATCAGGTGCCGCACACAGCAAGGCGCGCACGAACAGGTCAGCGAAACGGCGCTTACCCAGACCCCGCGCACCGGCGATCAGCAGGGCGTGGGGTAGCCGATCCGCTGCCCACGCCTGCATCAGACGCGTCCAGAGCGGAACCAGCCAGGGCAGCAGTTCGCTGTCGCCGCCGTCGGCGGAACCGATTGCAGGGTCGATCATGGTTGGCGCTCGTGCAACGAGGTTAGGCGCATCACACCGCCGATCCGCCGGGACCCGACAGCCGTCACCCAGGCGGCGAATGAAACCAGACGGATGCGAAGCATCATCCGGCGCTCACGCATCGAGCACGGCCGCGATGAGCCGCGTGATCTCGGCAGTCACCTCGGTCAAAGGGCGGGTTGCATCCAGTACCCGATAGCGTTCGGGGCAGCCTAAGGCACGCTCCAGATAAACCGCCCGCGCGGCCTCAAAGAAGGTCAGGCGTTCCGACTCGAAGCGATCCGGTGCACCCCGCCCGCGCGCCCGTGCCAGGCCGAGTGCCGGGGGCAGATCGAACACCAACGTCAGGTCCGGCCGTAAATCCCCTTGCACCAGATCTTCGAGCACCCCGATACGCGTCGACGCGACGCCCCGGCCACCGCCTTGATAGGCATAGGTGGCGTCGGTAAAGCGGTCACACAGCACCCAGTGACCAGCACCCAAGGCCGGCGCGATGACCTTCGCCAGATGCTCGGCGCGGGCGGCGAACACCAGGAGCAGTTCCGCAACCCCATCCATCCCGACCGTGTTCCGATCCAGGAGCAGTGCCCGGATGCGCTCAGCGACCGGAGATCCGCCCGGTTCGCGCGTCGTGATCACACCGCGGCCGCGCGCGCGCAGCCAGGCGGCCAGAGGAGCGATCTGGCAAGATTTCCCAGCCCCCTCGATGCCCTCGAATGTGATGAAGCGACCCCGCATCATCCGCGATTCCGCACGGCAGTCATGGACGGTGCAGAGCGGTGCCCGCGCACAACCAACTTCGGCGCCCTGACATGAGCGCCCGGTCTCTGATGAGCGCCCGGTCTCTGATGAGCGCCCGGTCTCTGATGAGCGCCCGGCCTCTGATCAACGTTCATTTGCGTCTGATTGCATCATTTGCGGACATCGACTCGTGCTTGATCCGGGCCGGATGATTCCTGGGATTTGCGCAACTGGAACTCCCGCACGGCCCGGTTATGCTGGTCCAAGGTCGCGGAAAAAACGTGTCCGCCATCGCCGCGCGCCACGAAGTAGAGGTCTTCGCCCGCCGCGGGGTGCAGCGCCGCATGGATCGCCGCCCGCCCGGGCAGGGCGATCGGGGTTGGCGGCAGCCCGGCGATGATATAGGTGTTGTAGGGGGTTGCCGCCCTGAGGTCGTCGCGGCGAATGTCACCGTCGAACCGCTCGCCCATCCCATAAATCACGGTCGGATCGGTTTGCAGGCGCATGCCCAGCCGCAGCCGCCGCACGAAGACCCCAGCGATCTGTGGCCGTTCCGCGGCAAGCCCGGTCTCCTTTTCGATAATGGACGCCAGAATCAAGGCTTCATAGGGCGTCTCGAGCGGCAGTCCCGCGGCCCGCCCCGCCCATTCCTGCGCCAGTACCTCATCCATGCGCTGGAGTGCGCGCTCAAGCACACCCAGCCCGGTCGTGCGCCGCGGAAAACCGTAGGTGTCAGGAAAGAACCGTCCTTCCGGGTGCGTTCCGGGTCGCCCCAAGGCGGCCATCAGGGCCGCGTCGGACTGTCCCGCCAGATCGTCGCCGAACCGACCGTTGGCGAGGATCGCCGCGACCGCCTGTCGAAAGGTCCAACCCTCCACGAAGGTGATGGGGTATTGGATCACCCGGCCGGAGATCAAGCGATCAAGGACCTGGTCCGGGCGCATCCCCCCGGTGAGTTCGAACTCACCGGCCTTGAGCCGACCGCCGTCGCCGCGAACACGAGCGAGCGCCAGCACGTAATAGGGGTGGCTGATGAAGCCGCGATCCGTCAGCGCGTCCGCCACCTGACGCCAGCCGCTGCCGCGCTCCACCTCGAAGGTCACCACGGGCTCGGTGATCACGACCGGAGTCTCCAGAAAACGCTGATAGTCGAGCCAAATCCCGCCGAGCAGGGTGAGCACCCCCAAGAACAGCAGCAACAAGGCACGGATGATCATGTCGTTGGCCACTCCGCGGTCGACGCCGCCAGGGCGACGGCTTCAAGTAACTCCCAGGGCAGGCCGTCAGGCGCGTAGTCGTGCCCGTCCAACTGACGCACCGGCCAGCACCCGATCAGCGCATTGGTCAAAAACAGACCGCGAGCCGGACGCAGATCGTGAGCGACGAGATGGCTTTCCCGGCACGCGATACCCAAACCGACCGCCAGTTCCAAGGTCAGGGCGCGCACGGTACCGGCAATCCCCGCCAGATCCAGGGGCGGTGTGATGAGCGACTGACCGGTCCACAGAAACAGGTTAGTCATGGTCCCGCCAACCACCCGCCCATCCTCGCGCAACATCAAGCCCTCGGCAATCTCCGGATCGTCCCATTCAGCACGGGCCAGGACGCTATCCAGTCGATTGAGGTGCTTGATTCCCGCCAGCGAGCGGTTTTGCGACGCGGGCGTCTCGCACCAACGCAGGATGACGCCATCCTTTGACCATGCGACCGGGTAACCGGGCGAGGGATAGAAAAGTAAAGCGCGACAAGGGCACGGTAAGGGCAGCGGACGATAGCCTCGCCCCGCGGAACCGCGCGTAATCAGAATTTTGAGTACACCGTCCGCGCCCTGAGTCAAGGCGCGGGCCTCAGTCGCCAAGATGGCGCCCCCGACGTACGGAATGCGCAACCGTCGACAGCCGAGCTCAAGTCGAGCGAGGTGTCTGGCCCATTGGCATGGAGCGCCCCCGCGGATCAGCATGGTCTCGAACAGACCATCACCGTAGCTCAGTCCGCGATCCCAGACCGGAATCGCGCGCGTCGGCAACCCGTCGATCAATAACCGCAATGGGCCTGGATCAACCTGGGGATCAACCTGGGGAACATCCTGATCCCCCCTCAGTCGAGCTTCCGCGACGGTTAGTGACATCGACGTGACCGGCGAATACGGAAAACCCTTCGCGATCTGGACCAGGTTCTTCCGTCAATCGCCTCAGACGCGGCGGAAGATCAAGGTCCCGTTGGTCCCGCCAAAGCCGAACGAGTTGGTCAGCGCCACATCGATTCGCATCTCGCGTGCCGTGTTAGGCACATAGTCGAGGTCGCAGGCCGGATCGGGCGTTTCGTAGTTGATCGTCGGCGGCGCGACCTGATCACGGATGGCCAGGATCGTGAAAATCGCCTCAGCCCCACCCGCCGCGCCTAACATGTGCCCCGTCATCGACTTCGTGGAACTGACCGGAACCTTGTAGGCAAGATCCCCGAAAGTCCGCTTGATGGCCATGGTCTCGGCTATGTCGCCCGCCGGCGTTGAAGTGCCGTGGGCATTGATGTAGCCGATCTGATCCAGATTGACGCCGGCATCGCGCATCGCAATCAGCATACATTCGGACGCGCCTTCGCCGTTCTCCGAGGGTGCCGTCATGTGGTAAGCATCGGAATTCATGCCGATCCCCACCAGTTCGGCGTAAATCGGCGCCCCTCGCGCCACGGCGCGCTCGTACTCCTCCAAGACGACCACCCCGGCCCCATCGCTCAGCACGAAGCCGTCGCGATCCTTCTCGAACGGCCGACTGGCGCGCTCCGGATCGTCGTTGCGGGTGGACAGGGCGCGCGCCGCGGCGAATCCGCCCAGACCGACCGGCGAGGTGGCCATCTCGGCACCACCCGCGATCATCACGTCCACATACCCGTGGCGGATCATGATCGCCGCTTCGCCGATATTGTGACTACCCGTGCTGCACGCGGAGACGATCGAGTAGTTCGGCCCCTTGAGCCCGAACTTGATCGACAGATCGCCCGCAACCATATTGATGATATTGGCCGGGACGAAGAAGGGCGAGATTCGCCGCGGCCCCTTGGACCGGTAGGCCTCGTAGTTGTTCTCGATCCCTGTGATCCCACCGATCCCCGAGCCGATCGCCACACCGATGCGGCGGCAGTTGGACTCGTCCACCACCAGTCCGGAGTCGGCGATGGCTTGACAGCCGGCCGCCATTCCGTAGTGGATGAACTTGTCCATCTTCTTGGCGTCCTTCTCCGTGATATAGAAGGTCGGATCAAAACCATAGATCGGCCCGCCGAAACGCGTGCTGAAACTTTCCACATCAAAGTGGGTGATCGGCTTGATGCCACTCTTGCCGGCCAGGATACTTGCCCAGGACGTTGTTACGTCCAGGCCCACCGGCGCCACCAGTCCCAGACCGGTGACCACGACCCTTCTACCTGCCATTACCTACCCCTCTCGCTCGGAATGACTCGACGGGCAAGCGCCGCACCTGCGTTTCCTGTGCCGGGCGGCGGCCGTTCCGTCTTCGAAGCCGCACGCCTCAAACAAGGTGCGCGTTGATGTAGTTGACGGCTTGCTGGACGGTGGTGATCTTTTCCGCATCCTCGTCAGGGATTTCGGTTTCGAACTCCTCCTCGAGCGCCATCACCAGTTCGACAGTATCGAGTGAATCGGCACCCAGATCGTCGACGAAGGAAGCCTCCGCGGTTACCTCTTCTGCTTTGACGCCCAATTGTTCAACGACGATCTGGCGAACGCGCTCTTCAATGCTGCTCATCTGTCTGAATCCTCCGAATGGAAAAGACGGCCCGGCACGGGCCAGGCGGTATTCTAGTGACAATCGAGGGGGGATGAAAGCCGATAAATGACTTCGCCGCCCTTGATTAACCAAATGACTTCGCTCGGGTTTGATCGCTGCATCGGACGACCTAGGCCATGTACATGCCGCCATTGACGTGCAGGGTCTCTCCAGTGATGTACGCGGCACCGGGTGAAGCGAGGAAAACGACCGTGTCGGCGATCTCCTGCGGCTGCCCGAAACGGCCGAGCGGGACGGCCGACAGGATGGTCTGCTGTTGCGCCTCGCTGATCGCCCGCGTCATGTCCGTGTCGATCAGACCCGGGGCCACGCAGTTGACCGTGATGCCGCGCGAACCCACCTCGCGCGCGAGTGACTTGGTGAACCCCATCATACCGGCTTTGGCCGCCGCATAGTTGGTCTGACCGGCATTGCCCATGACGCCGACGACCGAGGCAATATTGATGATGCGCCCTTTGCGCGCCTTGGTCATCGCGCGCACGCAGGCGCGCGACATCCGGAAAATGGAGCCGAGATTGGTATCAACGACCGCCTGCCACTCGTCATCCTTCATGCGCATCAACAGGTTATCGCGAGTGATACCGGCATTGTTGACCAGCACGGTCGGCGCACCGACACGCTCCGCGATCTGCGCCATCGCCGCTTCGACCGACACCGGATCGGCGACGTCGAGCACCACACCGAAGCCTTGACGGCCGCCCTCGCTCAACACCTGATCAATCCCGTCGGCACCGGCCCGGGTCGTGGCGGTACCGACGACCACGGCACCCTGCCCCGCCAGTGCCAGCAAGATGGCACGACCAATCCCACGTGACGCACCCGTCACCAGCGCGATTTCACCCTTGAGCATCTGCAGTCGCCTCCAATGCCGCCGTCAACGTCTCCGGATCGAAGACCGGCAGCGTGGTGATAGTCTTGTCGCAACGCTTATTGAGCCCGGTCAGCACCTTACCGGGACCGAATTCGATCACCAGCGAGACTCCGGCCGCGCCCATGGCGTGCACGGTCGCGACCCAACGGACCGGCCGGTACAACTGTTCGCACAGTCGCTCGCGCAAGGCCGCGACTGAATGCGCGGCAGCCGCGTCCACATTGTGAAGCACGGGGACCTCGGGCAGCCGCAGGTCCACCGCCTCCAGACGCGCGGCCAGCAGGGTCGCGGCCGGTCGCATCAGGGCGCAATGCGATGGCACACTGACCGGCAGGAGCAAGGACCGCTTGGCCCCCGCGGCCTTGGCGGCAGTCACCGCACGGCCCACCGCGGCCACCTCACCGGCAATGACCACCTGGCCTGGAGCGTTGAAATTCACCGCCTCCACCACGGCCCCCTGAGCCGCCTCGGCGCAGACCGCAATCACCTGTTCATCGGTCAGACCAAGCACCGCGGCCATCGCCCCCTGACCGGCCGGAACGGCCGCCTGCATCAACCGTGCACGTTCGGCGGCCAGACGTACGCCGTCCGCCAGACTCAGGGAACCGGCGGCCACCAATGCGGCGTACTCGCCCAAACTGTGGCCGGCCGCCAGGACCGGCGCCGCGCCGCCCTGCGCTTGCCAGACACGCCGCACGCTGATCCCGGCAACCAACATGGCCGGCTGGGTATTTTCGGTCTGATCGAGGACTTCCTTGGGACCGCCGCTGACCAGCGCCCAGAGATCCCGCCCGAGCGCCTCGGACGCCTCATCGAAGGTCTCGCGGACCTCGGGATAGGTAGCGGCAAGGGCATCGAGCATTCCCACGGACTGAGATCCCTGGCCGGGAAAACAGGCGGCAAGCACAAGCAATGGTGTCATCTCGATTCAGATCTGATTAGGGACTGGTTCTAACCGGGTTCTCATCCGTTGTGGACTTGCTGTTTCAGAAGCGCGCGAGGACCGAGCCCCAGGTGATGCCGCCGCCGAAGGCTTCCATCAACAGCAACTCACCGCGCTGGATGCGACCGTCGCGCACCGCCTGATCCAAAGCCAGCGGGATGGACGCGGCGGAGGTATTGGCATGATCGGCGACCGTGACGACCACTCGCTCCATGGGCAAATCCAGCTTACGCGCGGTGGCCTGAATGATGCGCATATTCGCCTGATGCGGGATCAGCCAATCGATATCGGACCGCTCCAGGCCGTTCGCCGCGAGCGTCTCCTCGACAATACGGCTCAGGGTGGTGACGGCGACCCGAAAAAGTTCGTTGCCCTTCATTTCCACACGGTTGTTCGCATAATCGCCATTGCCGAGCCCACCGGGGATTTGCAGCAACTCCTTGTAAGCACCATCCGCGTGCAGGTGGGTGGAGATGATCCCGGGCGTGTCCGCCGCCTCGATCACCACCGCGCCCGCACCGTCGCCGAAGAGCACGCAGGTGCCGCGGTCGGTCCAGTCGAGGATGCGCGAGAAGGCGTCCGACCCCACCACCAAGGCATTCCGGGCGGAGCCCAGACGAATGAATTTGTCGGCAATGCTCAAGGCATAAACGAACCCGGCACACACCGCCTGGACATCAAAGGCCGGACAGCCATGAACATCGAGCCGCTGCTGCAGAATGCAGGCTGTACTGGGAAAATACTGGTCCGGAGTGGTGGTCGCCACGACGATCAGATCGAGGTCCGCAGCCAGGAGACCGGCCGCCTCCAGTGCCCGGCGGGAGGCTTGCTCGGCGAGGTCGGAACAGGTCTCGCCGTCGCTCACGAGATGCCGCTGCTCAATTCCGGTACGCTCGCGGATCCAGGCATCGGTGGTGTCGACCATCGACTCAAGGTCGGCATTGGTCACGACCCGCTCTGGAAGGTAACCGCCGGTCCCCGCAATTCGGGAGTAGATCATCAGGCGGTCGCCCGTAACGGGTCGGCCGCGAGGTGTCGCCCGACCTGTTCGGAAATGCGGCGCGGGATGTCGCAGAGGATCTCTTTCGCGGCGATATGGATCGCGTTCTCGAAGGCAATCTCGTCCGCCCCGCCGTGGCTTTTGATCACGATCCCACGCAGACCCAGCAGACTGGCGCCATTGTAACGCCGCGGATCCATGGTGCGTCGAAATGCCCGCAGGATCGGCAGCGCCGCCAAGCCGGCCAGTCGGGTGAACAGATTGCGCTTGAATTGACTGCTCAGCGTGTGACGCACGAACTTCGCAACGCCTTCACTGCTCTTCAAGGCCACATTCCCCACGAATCCATCCGAAACCACCACATCCACGTCTTCCAGGTAAATGCCGTCGCCTTCGACGTACCCGATGTAATTCAGCCCGCTACGGGACAACAACTCGTGGGCATTCTTGACCTGTTCGTTGCCCTTGATCTCTTCCTGACCGATATTCAGCAGGGCAACCTTGGGCGCTGCCACACCGTCCACCGCCGTAACCAACTCGCTGCCCATCACGGCAAATTGCAACAGATGCTCGGCGGTGCAGTCCACATTGGCGCCAAGATCGAGCAGGTGCGTGTGACCATGCAGCGAGGGCACGGCCGTGATGATCGCCGGACGATCCACGTTCGGCAGGGTCTTGAGGACGAAGCGCGCGGTGGCCATCAGCGCGCCGGTATTCCCCGCGCTCACGCAGGCATGCGCCTCGCCGCTCTTCACCAGATCAATGGCCACGCGCATGGAGGAATCTTTCTTTCCGCGCAGGGCCTTGGATGGTGACTCGTCCATCGCCACCGACTCCGTGGTGTGCCTGATCCGCAGCGATGGCGGGATCACACCACCCAGACAAGCGAGGATCTGTGTCTGGTCGCCAACCAGGATCAGATCGATCGAATGCTCGGTCGACAAAAAGCGCCGAGCAGCGGCGACGATCACCTGCGGCCCATGGTCGCCACCCATCGCATCCAAGGCGATCGTCTGTCGACCAGTCACGGCTTGCGCTGGGGCTTGACGAGGGATTTGACCGGTATCAGGCCGGCCCTTGCCGCGGAGCCCGAGCCCTGCCCCGTCCGGGCTTTCAGCCTTGCCGATTCCGGGACGTAAAACAACCAAAGGCTCCGCATCGCCGGTCACTTAAGATCTGTCCAGGATCTTACGACCGCGATAGAAGCCGTCCGGGGAGACGTGATGGCGCAGGTGAATTTCACCGGACGTGGGTTCGACCGAGAGGGTCGGCTTGCTGAGGGCATCGTGCGAGCGACGCATGTCGCGCCGCGAGCGGGTCTTGCGATTCTGGGGAACGGCCATGCTTCTCTCCGCAAAGCGCCCGAGTCCTTATGCGGCTCGGAACGCGTGCTCGTTGTAACTCAAATGCGCGTGTTTGCCGAACGGCAGCCACGATCTCTTCAATGCTCGTCCGCCTCCGGACCCGGTTGCCGCGCCTGAAGCGCCGCCAGTGCCGCGAACGGATTTCGCGGACGTTCGGCCGCCGTCTCGGAGGCGGCCGGGGCGACTTCCGCCGTACAGTGTCCAGCCGGATGCATCGGCACCTGCGGAAGTGCGAGCAGCAACTCGTCTTCCACCCAATCCAGGACATGGACGGGCTCGTCGTCATCCAGCGGCAGTGGCTCCAGATCGCCGGCCAGACCCTCCACTTGCGCCAGCCCCAAGCGGTCCGGAGCACCACGTAAGTGCACCAGACCGAGCGCGATCGGTGCATCAACCGGCACCTCGAACTCTCCCAGACAGCGCTGACAGGTCATCCGCAGCACCATTGAGACGCGACCCCGCGCGACCGCTTGCCCTTGCTCATCCAGCGCAAACCGGATCTCATAGTGCGCGGGACCGACTGCACCGAGCACCGCCTCGGCCAAGCGCGGAAAGGACCTCAACCACGCCTCACCGGCGAACGCGGCTTTGAACTTAACCGCGCGCCAGGGATCGAGTCTTTCAGGTAGTGGCGCCGACATAAGCTCGCCAAAATAACCGATTCAGGGCCACAGAGTCAATTGCAGCGATGGAGACATTTGGATCGCTTGACGATGCACGTGTTGCCGATCCTTGAGGCCGACGGAACATCCGGCTTGATCTGGTCGATTCGTTTCCGCCACGCGCCTAGCGGCCCGATCCTGGCCCGAAGGGATGCCGCAACACCAGCGTCTCATTGCGTTCAGGACCGGTGGAGATCAGGTCGATCGGCAGGCCGGAGAGGTCTTCGATGGTCTTCAGATAGGCCCGGGCATTCGCCGGAAGGGACTCCCGCGATGCCGCGCCGACGGTGGACTCCGACCACCCCGGAAGGTCCAGGTAATGGGGTGTGCAGCGCGCCAGGGCATCGGCGCCCACCGGCGGCACGGTGATCCGAGCGCCGTCCAGATCATAGGCAGTGCAGATCCGCAGGGTCTCGAAGCCGTCGAGCACATCCAGTTTCGTGATGCACAGACCGGTGACGCTATTGATGGCGAATGAACGCTGCAGGGCGACCATGTCCAGCCAGCCACAGCGCCGCTTACGCCCGGTGGTGGCGCCGAACTCGTGGCCGCGCTCGCCCAGGCGATCACCGTCGGCGTCGAACAGCTCGGTCGGGAAGGGGCCGCCGCCGACGCGGGTCGTGTAGGCCTTCACGATCCCCAGGATGTAGTCGAGATCACGCGGCCCCACGCCGCTGCCGCAGGCGGCACCGCCGGCCGTGGTGTTGGAGGACGTGACATAAGGGTAGGTGCCATGATCGATGTCCAGCATAGACCCCTGGGCACCTTCGAACAGCACATCCGCGCCCTCGGCACGCAGGGTGTGCAACACGCCGGGTACGTCCACGACCAGCGGACGCAATTGCTCCGCTTGGGCCAGCGCCTCATCGAGCACGGTCGCATAGTCCACGGCCTCCGACTTGAAATAATGCACCAGGGTGAAGTTGTGATACTCCAGCACCTCGCGCAGACGCTCCTTGAAGTGCTCGGTATCCAGCAACTCGCCGAGCCGAATCCCCCGCCGGGAGACCTTGTCCTCGTAAGCCGGACCGATACCGCGACCGGTGGTGCCGATAGCCTTGACGCCGCGGGCACGTTCACGCGCCAGATCCAGGGCGACGTGACACGGCAGGATCAGAGGACAAGCGGCGCTGATGCCCAGCCGCTCGCGCACCGGAACACCGGTGCGCTCGAGTGCGGCCATTTCGTCGAGCAGCGCCCGCGGCGACAGCACCACGCCATTGCCGATGAGACAGCGGACGCCCGCTCGGAGAATCCCTGAGGGCACCAAGTGGAGGACGGTCTTGACCCCGTCGATCACCAAGGTGTGGCCGGCATTGTGGCCGCCCTGAAAGCGCACCACCGCGGCGACGTGCTCGGTGAGCAGGTCGACGACCTTGCCCTTACCCTCATCTCCCCATTGGGTGCCAATGACTACGACGTTGTTGCCCATCTGCGAGATTCCTGACCCTTGACTTAAATGACTTCGAGTTGCCAGCCGGCCGCACCCGCGACCAAGCGTCGATCACACCCGAGCGGACGCGGGTCCTGGTCCAACTGTGCGTCCCCGCCGGGGAGCGCGGTCATCACCCGGTGACCTTCCCCACGTAAACGCTCGATTTGCTCCAGCAGGGCCGGATCGGCAGACCAGGGGGCGTAGATCGCCGGAGCCTCCCGGTAGCGCGTCCCCAGGCCCGTCCCCAGACGCAACAGACCCTTGAGGTCAGTGCTGAATCCAACCGCCGGGCGCGCCCGCCCGAAGACCCGGCCGATATCGTCATAACGCCCCCCGCGCGCGAGTTCCTGTCCCCAGCCGGGCACGAACGCGGCGAACACCACCCCGGTCTTATAGCGATAACCGCGCAATTCGGCCAGGTCGTAATGAACCGACACCTCCGGCAGCCACTGGTGCAGCGCATCGGCCAACCGGCGCAGATACGCCACCGCCGCCAATACCGGCGCGTCCGCACCATCTAGGACAGTCACCGCGCGGGTCAGGGCGTCATCGCCATTCAGATCGGCCAGCGCGACCAGCATGGCGGCCAACCGCGTCGGGAGGCCAAATGCGGCGACCAGCGTCTCGATCTCCGGTATCGCCTTGCGTTGCAGCGCCGCGAACAACGCGTGCTCTTGCGCCGGATCCAGGCCGCCTTGGCGGGCCAGACCGCGGAAGATACCGACATGACCCAGATCCAGATAGCAGCCGGTGATACCGGCCATCCGCAGGGTCTCGAAAATCAGCCGCAAGATTTCGAGATCGCTCTCGATACCGGCGTGACCATAGACCTCGGCGCCGATCTGATAAGGACTGCGGGTGCCGGCGAAACCGTCGGCGCGGGTGTGCAGCACCGTGCCCAGGTAGCAGAGCCGGGTCGGTGCATCGCGCCGCAGATGGTGGGCATCGATCCGTGCCACCTGAGGCGTCATATCCGCGCGGACCCCAAGCAAACGCCCGCTGAGTTGGTCAGTGAGCTTGAAGGTTTGCAGATCCAGGTCCTGACCGGTCCCGGTCAGCAGTGACTCGAGGAAGTCGATGAAGGGCGGAACAACCAGTTCGTAGCCCCAGTTGCGGTAGAGGTCAAGCAAATCGCGCCGCAGGGACTCCATGATCCGGGCCTGGGGCGGCAGGATCTCCTCGATCCCGGTGGGCAGCAGCCAGCGTTCCTCATCCATCGACCTTACTCGGTTGACCCGGCGCCGAACAGCCGACCCGTGGGGAAGCGGGTCGAGCGTTGGTTGACCAGCCGTTAGTTGACTAAATACAGCAGCGCGACGCCGGCCAACATGCTGACAAGCCCCGCCAACCGGAGCGGACCATCCGCCTCCGCGACGACGCTCTGCAAGGCGCGTCGAAAGGTCGCCGGGCTCAGGAAGGGCCAGATGCCCTCGATCACCAGGAGCAGCGCGGCGGCCGCGAGGAGTTCATTCACGCCGATCACCGCGCACAGCCGACAGCCGCGGAACACCCGCCAGCGGACCGGTGCAGACCGCGCCGCGGACCAGAAGCCCACGGGGCCGCGCCGGCCTTGGCCCGCGCCGTGACCACTACGGCGCTTCGCCGCTCTGCGAGCGGAAATAGCGGAAAAATTCCGATTCGGGCTGCAGGACCATCATGTCCCCTCCCGAATTGAAGGCACCGCGGTAGGCCCCGAGGCTGCGGTAGAACGCATAGAAATCCGCATCCTCGGTGTAGGCCTTGGCGTAGATCTCGGACGCCTTGGCATCACCCTCGCCGCGCGCTTGCTCGGACTCCTTGTAGGCATCGGCCAGCGTGACGGTGCGCTGGCGATCCGCATCCGCGCGAATACGCTCGGCCGCCTCCTTGCCCTTGGCGCGCAGGTCGCTGGCCACCCGCTCACGCTCGGCCCGCATCCGCATATACACGGACTCGCTCACCTCGGGCGGCAGATCGATCTTCTTGACCCGCACGTCGACGATCTCAACACCCAGTTCGTTCGCCTGCAAGTCGCTGCGCTTGCGCAGTTCCTCCATCAGCTCGGTACGGTCCTCGGACACCACCTCCTGAATGGTGCGCTTGCCGAACTCGTCGCGCAGACTGCTACCGATCCGCTCGGCCAGCAGCCGCGAGGTCCGGCTGACGTTACCGCCGGTGGAGCGGAAATACTGAGCCGGATCGCTGATCCGCCACTTGGCGTAGGAGTCGACGATCACGTCTTTCTTCTCGACGGTCAGAAAACGCTGTGGCGGCGCGTCCAGCGTCTGGATCCGGCGGTCGAAGATCTTGACCTCCTGCACGATCGGGAATTTGAAGTGCAGCCCAGGCGTATAGTCACTGCCAACGATGGACCCGAGTTGCAGCTTGATCGCCGTCTGCCACTCGTTGACAACGAAGGTCGACGCGTAGATCAGCAGGACCAGGACAGCGAGCAGCGCCGGCAGGAATGACTTGTACTTACTCATTGACGCGCCCTCCGATCACGGTCCACCGGACGTGCCGTCCCTGGCCGCGCCTCGGTTTCGACCGGGGACAGGATCAGCGGCTGCTGCGGTTCGGCAACGGTCTGACGGTGCCGCACCAACTGATCAAGCGGCAGATAAACCATACTATTTGAGCCCTCCTGAGTGTCGAGCACGATCTTGTTGGTGCCGCTCAGCACCTTCTCCATGGTGTCGAGATAGAGCCGCTCACGCGTCACCTCCGGCGCCTTCTTGTACTCGGTCAGCACGGCGCTGAAGCGGGCAGCCTCACCCTCGGACTCGGCGATCACCTTGTCGCGATAGGCTTTGGCATCGGCGATGATCCGCGCCGCTTCGCCGCCCGCCTGCGGGAGGACCTGGTTGGAGTAGGTCTCGGCCTGGTTCTCCGAGCGCTCCTTGTCCTCTCGCGCCTTGATGGCGTCATCGAAGGCTTCCTTGACCTGTTCCGGCGGCTTGGCCGGCTGCATGTTGATCGAGGTGACCAGCAAACCTGTCTTGTAGAGATTCATCAACTCCTGGACACGCTCCTGAATGGTGATCGCGATGGCCCCGCGCCCCTCGGTCAGGATGAAGTCCAGTTTACTGCCGCCGATCGTCTTACGGACAACGGTCTCGGTTGCGTCTTTCAACGTGCCTTCCGGGTTTTGGTCCTGGAACAGAAACTGCGCGGCGTCCTGAATGCGGGACTGAACGGTCAACTCCACGTCGACGATGTTCTCGTCCTTGGTCAGCATGGCGGCTTGGTGGCTGAACGAGGACACCTCGTCGACATTGACTTTTTCCACCGATTCTATCGGATAGGGGATGTGCCAATTGAGCCCCGGATCCGTGGTATCAACATACTTACCAAAACGCAGTACCACCCCGCGCTCGGCGGGCGCAATGATGTAGGTACCCGTGGCCAGCCACACCAACAGCAAGGCCCCGAGGACGATCGCCACGGCGGGCGTTCCCAGGTTGCCGGTCGGCAGGTTGAACCCACCGCCCCCGCCGCCGGATTTGTTGCCGCCCGGCCGGTTGCCGCCGAAGAGGCCGCCGAGTTTTTCCTGAAGCTTGCGGACCACCTCGTCGAGATCCGGCGGCCCTGATTCGCCGCCCCCGCCGCTCTTGCCGCTCCAGGGGTCTTTGTTGCCGCCACCTGGCTCATTCCAGGCCATAGCTACTCCGTCTATCTCTGCGCGTGAGACTGAATGGGATGGAACGACCGACTCACGAGTCAGACGATTCCATGGTGATTGGGACCGAGCACTACACATCGCATGTCACTCAGCTTGGGAAGATGCAGCCGCCTGGCCGCAGAATCAACCCGCGCACGTGGTCGCCGGCACGGCCGGGCAGCGAACAGATGATTGTAGGCAGCCGGACGTGGCGGTGCAAATCCCACGGGAGGGAAACAGGAAGCGGCTGCGCCGCGGCAGGCGACCGGATGACGGGCTTGCACACGCACCCTCAGTGCAAAAGCACCTGCCCGCGGTCTGGCTCGTGGGCGAGAAAACGTTGCAAATCAGCGGGCGCGATCAGGATTTCCAGCGTCCAACCGCCGTCCGCGTCCGGCGCATCAGCCAGGACGCGGGCGTGCGCATAAACCCAGGCACGCAGACGCCCGTCCGCGGGGCCGAGACGCACCTGATGACGGGTATTGGCGCCCCCGGTCAATTCCGCGATGGCGGTCAGCAGGAGGTCGATCCCCGCACCCGAGCGGGCCGACAGCCAGACACGCGTCGGCTGACCGGCACTGTCGCGCTCCAGGCGTGGTGGTTCACCCGCCATCAGATCGAGCTTGTTCCAGACCTCCAACCGCGGAATGTCCATGCTGCCGATCTCCGCGAGCACCGTTTCCACGTCGCTGATCAGCCGCGCCCGGTGGCCGGCGGACGCGTCGACCACATGCAGCAGCAGCGACGCATTGCGGGCCTCCTCCAAGGTAGCGCGGAAGGCGGCCACCAACTCGTGCGGCAGTCGGCTGACGAACCCGACCGTATCCGCCAAGAGTGCCCGCCCGCCGTTGGGCAGGGCGAGCCGGCGCAGGGTTGGATCCAGGGTGGCAAACAGTTGATCGGCCTCGAACACCCCGGCCTCGGTCAGCCGATTGAAGAGCGTGGATTTGCCGGCATTGGTGTAGCCGACCACGGAAATCACCGGCAGTTCGGCCTTCTCGCGCGCGCGCCGCCCCTGGGCGCGCTGTGACTCGATCCCCTCCAGTCGCCGCTTGAGCAGGGCGATGCGCTTGGCCAGCAGCCGCCGGTCGGTTTCGAGCTGGGTCTCGCCCGGACCGCGCAGGCCGATCCCGCCCTTCTGCCGCTCAAGGTGAGTCCAGCCGCGCACCAGGCGGGTCGACAGGTGGCGCAGTTGGGCGAGTTCGACCTGGAGCTTGCCTTCGAACGACCGGGCGCGCTGCGCAAAGATGTCGAGGATCAGGCCCGTCCGGTCTACGACCCGGCATTCGAGCAGACGCTCCAGGTTGCGTTCCTGCGCCGGGGACAGCGCATGATTGAAGACCACCAGCTCGGCCCCTGCTGCCGCGACCAGGTCTTTCAACTCATCGGCTTTTCCTGAACCGATGAAGAGCCGGGCGTCCGGCCGGGCACGTGTTCCGCCCAGGGTGCCAACCACCTCCGCACCGGCCGCGCGGACGAGTTGGTCGAACTCCTCACGCTCGTCGCGTGCAACCGTGCCGCCCAGATCCAACTGCACCAACACGGCACGCTCGCCGGATGCGGGCCGCTCGAACACCAGATCGCTAGGCATTGGGACATCCGCGCGAGAACTCGACAACGGCGACCCTAAGCCTGCCGGCCACAGAGCGTCCGCGCAACTCAACTGTTGCCCGGTTCGTCAATTTCATCGCCGGCCGGCAATTTCACATTACGCGCCGGCACCACGGTCGAGATCGCGTGCTTGTAAATCATCTGGCTGACGTTGTTCTTCAGCAGCACGACGAACTGATCGAACGACTCGATCTGGCCTTGCAGCTTGATACCGTTGACAAGAAAAATTGAGACGGGGATGCGTTCTTTGCGCAGGGCATTGAGGAAAGGGTCTTGCAGGCTTTGGCCCTTGGACATGTTTTTGCTCCTTGTTGTAGTCGTTTCGCGACGATTGCCCGGCTCAAATGGAGCGACTGACGCTGATGCTCGGCTTGGCGCCGAACCACCACCCTGACCTTGCTCACGCCGTGACCGGTAGGGCGGCAAGCGTCAGCTCAGATGCTCCAACACGTGGGTTGCAGCCGGGACATGCTGTTCCACGCAATAGGTCCCGGTAGTGTTACTCAGCGGGCACGAGAAAGCCATTACGATTTTCCAATGCTTGCTGAGTGTTGTGCCGGATAGGAACCGCGCGACCACGCATCGGCCCTCGAACGACGGCCAGCGGACGCGACAGGTCGGCCGGGCGCGCGACCGGGTGGCTGGAGCCGTCCGGAGCGGACGCCGCACGGTGGTTGGCCGGACCGCGCTTCAGGGCGCGCGAGCGCTCAGCGTCCGGGGCGCTGCGCCGCGATCAGTGCCAGGGCGCGCTCCAGCGCGGTCTGGTCGTCGGTGAGCCAATGGCCGTCAGTCTCGGCCCGCAGCCAGGTGAGCTGGCGCTTCGCCAACTGGCGGGTGGCGATGATGCCGCGGTGCAGCATTTCGTCAAAGTTGTATCCGCCAAGGATGAAATTCAAGACCTGTCGGTAGCCGACACAGCGCATGGCGGGTAAGTCTTCGCCCAAGTCCCCGCGACGCCACAGCGCTTCCAGTTCCCCGACCAGGCCCTGCTCGACCATCCCGCAAAAACGCCGCTCGATGCGCGCGTGCAGCGTCTGCCGCTCCGCGGGAGCGCGCACCAGCTTGAGCAACCGGTAGGGCAGTGCGGCGCCCTGACCCTGGGTGCGCCGAATCAGGACGCTCATCGACTCGCCACTGATGGCGTGGACCTCCAGGGCGCGCTGGATGCGTTGCGGATCGTTGGGGTGGACCTGCGCCGCCGTTGCCGGGTCCAGCCGCGCCAGTCGCTCATGCAACGCCGCCCAACCCAGCCGCCGCGCGTCCTCCAGCAACGCCTGGCGCACGCGCGGGTCGGCGTCCGGCAGGGACGCCAAACCCTGCTGCAAGCCGCGGAAATAGAGCATGGTTCCACCCACCAGGAGCGGTACGCGGCCCGCGGCGGTGATCGCCGCCATGGCCTCCAGGGCATCGGCCCGGAAGCGCGCGGTCGAGTAGGACTCACTGGGGTCCAGGATGTCGATCAGCCGATGGGGCGCCTGCGCCAACACCTCCGGACCCGGCTTGGCTGTGCCGATATCCAGGCCCCGGTAGATCATGGCCGAGTCCACACTGATGATGGAGCAAGGCAAGCGGCGCACCAGATCCACCGCGAGATCGGTCTTGCCCGCCGCGGTCGGACCCATCAGCAGAATGGCCAGCGGGCGTTGGTCGGACTCCGGCCGACAGTCAGCACGCATTCGCCGATCTCGTGTCGCGTTCCCACCGCCACCGCGGCCTTGCCGGCGCGCCCTTGGCCGCAGCGGGCCTGCCGAACGGTGGTCCGCACATCGACTGAACGCGTCGCAAGACGTCAGAACCGGGTCTGCACCCGCCAACTGAGCGTGGCGGCGCCATCGGCGGGAACCTGGACCTGCCAGGAAGCCAGGTTGGACGCCTCTTTGGTGTGAGATTGACTCTGCTGGACCATTTGCCAGTCGCCGGGGATGTCCTCGACGACCTTGACCATCACCGCGTCGGGCTTGGCGTTCTTGATCTCCAGCGCGAAGGCGGCCTCATAGGCGTAGTTGTAGGCGCTGGAACCGCTGAGTTTCTTGAATTCGGTCTGCTTGCGCCGAACGGTCACGTCGAAGCTCTCGCCGAGCTTCAGGGTGACCGTCTCGTTCTTCGGAGTGTGATCGATGCGGTCCTCGCCGATGAATTGGGCATTGCCGCGGCTATCTTTGGAGTAGACCCGCACCACCCCTTCCGGCAAGGGCACACCGAGGCTTCCGCCCTGGTTGGTGAAGTTCAGCGCGGAGGCGACCGGCAGTTTATTCCAGCCATCCGCGGACTGGGACTGGTATCTATAGGACTCGCCGCGGACCACCAGTTCCCGCGTCACCGGGACCCGCGGGGCGGAGAGCAGCGCCACCTGCTTGGTCTGATTGTTGAGCACGTCGGTGGGGCGTGACAGCGTGTAGAGGTGGTATTCGTCCAGGGCCTCCTCCTGCGGCATCGGCGCGGCAGCCGCCATGACCATGGTGCGCGCCATCATCGGCGGCGGCAGGTCCGGCCGGACCTGATTGACCTCACCCGCCACCAATTGCAGCTTGGCCTGACGGTAGGCGACCCCGCTGCTGTTGGTCAGCGTCACCCAGCCGCTCAGATCCATGGACTTGCCATCGGCGGCCAGATCGGCCACATAGTCGGCTTTCCAGGATAGCCCGCCGGTGAGATAGGACAACTCGAAGGTGCCGGTGCCGGCCTGCCCGGCCTCCAGGTGCAGGACCAGGGTGGGCTGATCCCGCAGATCCGGAGGCAGGTCCGGGAACGCCAGATGGCCGACGACATCGGTTTCGATCCGGTCGGCATAGCGCAGAACCACACCCTCATTGGTGGCGAGCACGGTGGCGTCCTCGGTCGTCCGCACCCCGTCCTGCGCGGTCCGGATGGCCTGCACTTTGCGGCCGACATATTTCTTGAGCAGGCTCTGCGGAGTCAGCAAGTCGAAATCGAAATTCTGCTCCAACAGGGTGACCGCGGCGGTCCCCGAGGTCGCGGCGAGGAGCGCCGTCTCGGGCCTGATCTGGCCGGAGCAGTTGCGCCAGGCCAGCCGGTTCTCGCCTTGGACCAGGGTCAGTTCGCGCAGGTCCTTCACCAACGCGAGATTGTCGTTGTAAATCGTGACGGCCAAGGCCTGCTGCGCGGTGTCATCGATCCGCTGCTCCTGGATGGTCGCGGTGGCGTCGGTGGTCTCCATGGCGGCTCCTTGATTGACGATAAACAGCGCGGCCAGGGCAGCGGCCGATCGCAATGGGCAGGTGCGGAGTGAAAAAGGCTGGGCGTGCTGCATGGGGACTCCTGGCGCTGGCAGTGATGGTGTTAGGCAATTCCCGGGCTTGCGCATCCGGACTGCGCATGCCTGCAAAATCTGCAGGGATGTAGGGGCGACTGGCCTCGATCAAGATTCGGGCCACTTGGGCTCGCCGGGTGCGTCGTCAGGCCATCCTGGCCTGACATCCTCAGGGCTGGAAGCCCTGACTACGCACGCACGCTGCCGGCCGGGATTACGATCAAGGCCCGGCGACTTTGGTCGCCCCCCACAGCACAGGTCCGTCGATCCTTAACCGACAATCACCTCAAGCCTGTGCCTCGATGAAGGCGCGCAGCGTGGCGTCGTCATCCTTGGTCAAGGAGGTCTGGATCACCTTGCCCTTGCCCTTGAACTGCTCCAGCCCTTCCAGCACCTTATCCGCCGTGGCCTTGCGCACCAGGATGAAGATGGCGGCGCACCCCGGCTGGAAGCCCTCGGCCAGTTCCTTCATGAACTGGTCGTTGATACCCAAATCGGTGAAGCGTCCGGACAACGCACCGGCGCCGGCGCCGACTGCCGCACCCAGCAAGGGATTGAGGAACAGCAGCCCGACCAACAAGCCCCAGAAACTGCCGGTGGCCGCACCCGCGGCCGTCAGGTTCATCGCCTGATGCAGCTTGACCTTCTCTTTTGCGTCTTTGGTGACGATCACCACGTCTTCCATCTCGATCAGATATTCCTTTTGCAGATTGACGAGTGCGGCCCGCATCTCGAATGCAAGCTGCTCTTCCGGAAAGGAGATGACGATCAGATTACTCACTGGTTCTTCCTCTTGGTTCGGGTTCGTGTGGGTGGATTAGGGAACGGCGATGGGTGACGGTCGCGCTCAAGGGATCGTTCGCCAACAACAACGGCAACGATTGGTCCCTCTACGTGGACGCCTCAACCTTGACCACCGCATCGCGCAGGGCCTGCAGGATCAGGGCGCGGGCGGCCGCTTCATCAAGCTCGGGCACATCCCACCCCATGATCCTGGCGTATTTCTTTACCAGGTGCCGGACGTCGTCATCCAGTTCCGCCCGATAGCGATCCATTTCGATTTGCTCGATCGGCTGCATGGCAGTCTCCAGGTTGCGGTGAATCGGCCCCCGCCGCCGGGCGCGCCGGTCAATCGCCTTAGTTGAACGTGACCTTGCCGGTGATGGTGCGCACATAGGTCGCAATGACCCCATCACCCGGCTTGAGCTGATCAAGGATGGCCTGGTCCTTCACGGACAGGGTCACCAGCTTCTCCGGCCCGCGAATGGTGACCTGGGACGCGGCCCGATCGACCGATTCCACCTTGCCGTAAAGCTTCAGCTTGGTGGTGATGGTCCCGGCCGGCTTGGTCCCCGCATCCGGCGCCACCGTGGTCTTCTCGATCGAACCCATGGAACCCGCGTCGCGGCCCTTTTCCACGTCGACCAGCACGGCCTCGGTTTCAGTGATCGCAACCTTGTTGCCGACCTCGATGTGGTCGATCCGCTTGACCTCGGCGGGGATGTCGAGAACCTCAAACGAGCCGTCCGGGGTCCGGATCGTCATCTGGCGCGACTCTTTGTTGATCGCCACGACCTCACCTGACAGGTCGGAAACAGTGACCGCACCCGCGAGCGGGGTCGTGGTGTCGGCACCGGCCAGGGATGCGAGGCCCGCGGTACCAAGTGATAGACAGGCTGCCAGCGCCAGCATCAGCGATTGTTTTTTCATGGAATATTTCCTTGCATTGGATGGGTGGATCGGGGAACCGTGGGTCGTACGGTACACAGTAAAGCCAGGCGCTGCAACCGCCGTGTTCTGACCAAAATTTAACCCTCCGGAAAGGTCGAAGACGCCGCAATGTCCCACACTTCGCAGTCATGACGCGCGGCCCATCGGCCCGCTGGCGTCGCTGACAACTCCGTGATGAGCCGATCACTCGGCAGGAAAGAAGCCATGTCCTCGCACACCCAGATCAAGTATGCCCAGACGCACACCGGCAACACCCTGACCCGCACCGCGGTCGCCGCCGCGGTGGCCCTGGCCCTGGCGATCGGCGGCGGGGTCGCCGCCCAATCCCCCGCGCCACAAGCCGCCGCGACCGGCGCGGCTGCTATCGTTGCGCCCGCCATGCCGAGCTTCGCCGATGTGGCCGAGCGGGTGTCACCGGCCGTGGTCAATGTCACGGTGATCGCCGAAGGGCCGACCACCAGCCTGATGCCCCGGCAGCACCCCGGTCTGCCCGAGGGAGCGCCGCTCGATGAGTTCTTCAAACACTTTTTCGACCAGCCGAATGTACCGGGGCGCCAGCGCGCGGAAGGGGCCGGCTCCGGCTTCGTGATCGACGCCTCCGGCCTGGTGGTCACCAACAATCACGTGGTCGAGGGCGCCAATGAGATCACCGTCACCCTCAACGACGGCAGCAAGCACAAGGCGCAAGTCGTGGGACGTGACGATAAGACCGACCTGGCACTGCTCAAGATCGACGCCGGGCGGACCCTGCCCTTCGTGGACCTGGCCGATGCCAGCGCCACCCGCGTCGGGGACTGGGTGCTGGCCGTCGGCAATCCGTTCGGGTTGGGCGGCTCGGTCAGCGCCGGCATCGTCTCGGCGCGCGGTCGCGACATCAATGCCGGCCCCTACGATGATTATCTGCAGATCGACGCCCCGATCAACCGCGGCAACTCCGGCGGTCCCTTGTTCGATGTCTACGGTCGGGTGATCGGTGTCAACACCGCCATCTACTCGCCCACCGGCGGCAACGTCGGTATCGGCTTCGCCATCCCCGCGGAAACGGTCAAGAAAGTGGTCGCCGATCTGCGCCAGGACGGCCGGGTCGCGCGTGGCTGGCTCGGCGTGCAGATCCAGCCGGTGACCGAGGACATCGCCGGTGCGCTCGGCCTGTCCGGGACCGAGGGCGTGCTGATCGCCGATGTCCTCCCCGACGGCCCCGCCGCCGGTACCGAGTTGCAGCCCGGCGACGTCATCCTCAAGGCCGGCGATCAGCCGATCAAAGATTACAAGGATCTGCCGAAGTTGATCGCCGACACGAAGGCAGGCACCCGCTTGAACTTGGAGCTGATGCGCGGCGGCAAACCGCTGCGCGTTGCGGTGACCATCGGCGCCATGCCCGGCAGCGAAACCTTGGCGAAGAATGAGGTACAACCCGCCGCGACTCAGGATGAAACGAAACTAGGACTCTATCTGGTTTCCGTTACGCCTGAACTACGGCAGGAAAAAGGGCTGCGTCCGGCGAGCAACGGCGTCTACGTGGCGCGGGTTCAGCCCGGCAGCCCCGCCGCGGAGGCCGGCGTCGAGTCCGGCAGTCTGATCTCGATGGTCGGCGGCCAGCCGGTCGACTCCCCGGCGCAAGTGTACGAGGCCGTGCGCGCCGCCGTGGCAGCCAAGCGCAGCGCGGTCATGCTGCGGATCGAAAAGGATGGCCGGCCGATGTTCATCGCGGTGCCGCTCGCTGCCTGAGGCCAGCCGCCGCCGTTCCCAAGGGCAGATCGCTTGTGGGAGCGGCCTCCGGCCGCGATGAGGCCTCGCGAGATCCCCGACCAGCAGCGTTCACCGCGGCGCCCCATCGCGGCCGGAGGCCGCTCCCCTGGGGTCGCCCGGTGACTTTCACGGTAACATGCCGAGCTTGTGAATCCGACGGCTGGACGCTGGCCGCTCACTTTGGGATGACCCGCCCATGCGCGTACTCTTGATCGAAGACGACCGCCAACTGGCGGACTACCTGCGCAAAGCGCTGGGCGAGGTGGGGATACTGACCGACCACGCGGCGGACGGACGCGAAGGGCTGTTGCAGGCGGCCGGCGGCGTCTACGACGCGCTGATTCTCGACCGGATGCTGCCGGGACTGGACGGGCTCGCGATCCTGCGCACGCTGCGCGCCGCGGGCAACCGGACACCGGTGTTGATCCTGTCCGCCCTTGGGGAGGTGGACGACCGCGTGGAGGGTCTGCGCGCCGGCGGCGACGACTATCTGGTCAAACCTTTCGCCTTCTCCGAACTGCACGCGCGCCTGGAAGCCCTGTTGCGGCGCGGTCAGGCGGATGGTCCTGAGACCCGCCTGCGCGTCCTCGACCTCGAGATGGACCTGTTGAAGCGTGAGGTGACCCGCGCCGGCCGTCCCATCCAACTGCAGCCGCGTGAATTCCGGCTGCTCGAGTATCTGATGCGCCACGCCGGCCAGGTGGTGACCCGAACCATGCTGCTGGAACAGGTCTGGGACTACCACTTCGACCCGCAAACCAACATCATCGATGTGCACGTCAGCCGCCTGCGCGGCAAGATCGATAAGGAATTCGATCCTCCCCTGCTGCAAACGGTACGGGGCGCCGGCTATCTGCTGCGCGCCCAATGACTGCCGTCGGTCGGCGCGCCGGCGACTTGCGGCTGCGCACCGCCCAGGTGCTGCGCAGCTCCAGCTTTCGGCTGGCGATCCTCTACGTCCTGCTGCTGTCGGTGTCGGCGGCCATCCTGCTCGGCTTCATCTATTGGTCGACCGCCGGCTTCATGGATCAGCAGACCGACGCGACCATCGCCGCCGAGATCCAAGGCCTGGCGGAACAATACCGGCAGCGCGGGCTGCCCGGACTGACCAACGTGATCCGCGAACGCATCGCCCGCGACCCCGGCGGGGCCGGCGTCTATCTGCTGGCGGACAAGGACTTCAAGCCGCTGATCGGCAACCTCGACCGCTGGCCCTCCGGCGTCCCCGACCAAGCGGGCTGGATCCGCTTCCGACTGCTCGAACGCGGACCGCGCCACGCCGACGACCACGCCGCCCGCGCCCAAGTCTTCACGCTGCGCGGTGACCTGCGCTTGTTGGTGGGGCGTGACGTGCGCGATCTGGAGGCCACCCGAAAACTGATCCTCGAGGCCCTCACCTGGGGCCTCGCGCTCACCGCGGCGCTGGCCCTGCTCGGCGGCTGGGTCATGAGCCACCGGGTGCTGCGGCGTCTGGAAGCGATCAACCAGACCAGCCGCGACATCATGGAGGGCGACCTGTCCCGACGCATTCCGCTGGCCGGCAGCGGGGACGACTTCGACCAACTCGCCGCCGGGCTCAACCACATGCTGGCGCGTATCGAGACCCTGATGGCCGGCGTCCGCCAAGTGTCGGACAACATTGCCCACGACTTGCGGACCCCCCTGACCCGCCTGCGCACCAAGCTGGAACTGTTGCGGACCGACCTCGGCGAAAGCCATCCGGCGGCGACCGCGGCCGAAGAGATCATCGCCGATGCCGACGAACTGCTCGGCACCTTCAACGCCTTGCTGCGCATCGCCCGCATCGAGTCCGGCGGACAACGCGCCGCCTTTGCGCCGCTGGACCTGGTCCCGCTGGTCGCGGACCTGGCCGAACTCTATGAACCGGTCGCGGCGGAACGGGGACAGCAGTTGACCCTGCACACCGCGGACACCGCCTGGGTGATCGGCGATCGGGACCTGCTGTTCCAGGCCCTGGGGAATCTGGTCGACAATGCCGTGAAATACACCCCGGAAGGCGGTCTGATCGCGCTGTCGCTGACCGCCGCGGACCAGGCCGTCGTCATCGCGGTCGCGGACAACGGACCCGGCATCCCCGACGATCTCCATGGCGAAGTCTTCAGGCGATTCTTCCGCGCCGACAGCAGCCGCTCCACCCCCGGCAGCGGTCTGGGGCTCAGCCTGGTCCGAGCCGTCGTCGAACTCCACGGAGCGGCCATCGCGCTGCTGGACAACCACCCTGGGCTGCGCGTTCAGGTGCAGTTGGCGCCGACCACGGCGGCGAGCAAAGAACCGCCTGCCCTGGGACTAACCCATCTTTGACATGACCCATTGATAATCACCCCGGATGATATAGCATTCGGACGTGATAACCGGACGTAGGGGCGGGTTTCAAACCCGCCCCTACACCAAGGGTCTGTCTGGATATCAGGCACGAAGGCTATATCCAACCATCTGATCCGGCGCTGATCGTTGGTGCGGTTGGTCCATCAGGTCTCGGCTTCATCCGGTCAACTCGCGCGTCAGGCGAGACAAAAAAGCCGGTGGTCGGGTACAGTTGCATCCGAAGCCAGGCAGTCCGACCTTGTTCGCCATCCCATCAGGAGACCCCCATGGCCGGTCAGATCATTGAGCTCGACAACGGCGTCCTGGTGGAGGTCGAGGCCCCGCCCGGAGTCAGGCAGATGGACTCCGGGGCCGCGTCTCGCGTCCAGAAGTCCATCGACACCATCAAGCCCCTGCTGCTGGCCGCCAGCCGGCCAGTCCTCGCCGTCCTGGAAGAACTCAACAAGGAGATGAAGATCACCGACGCCAAGGTCGAGATCGGCCTCGGCTTCGGGGTCTCCGGGGGTGTCTTCATCGCCCAAGGCGAGGCCAGCGCCAACCTGAAGGTCACCCTGACCATGGCGCCCAAGTGAGCCCGGCCGCGCGACCCACCCCCTCGGCCCCATCCCCCCTGCCCTAGGCGGGCGACGGCCGCCCAGCCATGCCCATGGACCCAACCGGCGACCCCCTGGACCAGGCCGTTTTCCTCATTGAGAGCGCGGCGGACGGGAACCGCGTCTCCGGCAGTGGCTTCGCTCTGGCGCGCCGCGACGCCGGGACCCTGGTCGCGACCTGTGCCCATGTCGTCGCGGCAGTCGGCGGCGCCGACCAGGTGCGGGTGGCGGGGCTGCCCGCCCGGGTCCTGGCCCTGGGGGACCCGAATGCCAACGACCTCGCCCTGCTGGAGGTCCCTGGGCTCACGGCCCCCGTGTATCTCGCGACCACCGCCCTGGGCCAGGCCGGCACCGCGATTCGCCTGTGCGGCTACAGCCCTTTCGCCCAGGCCCACAAGAAGCGTGCACTCGCGGGTAGCCTGGGCCAACCTAACCAGCTCACACCAGGGGGCGGGGTGCCCGACTATCGGCTCTGGGAGCTGACCGTCGAGGACTCCGAATTCGCGCGGCTGGCCGGGGGCTACAGCGGTGGCCCGGTGGTCGACGCTCGGGGGCGCCTGGTCGGAGTCGGCACCGCCCGTGAGGACGACAGGCTCGGCTATGCCCTGTGCGTCTCCAACCTCTGGCGCCTGACCCCCTTCGATGGCTTGGACATCGCGGCCCTGCTCGCGGGGGTCGCGCGGCCCGAGGATGACCGCTTCGCCCGTATCCGCACCGGGCTCGAGGTCAAAGCCGAGGGCCTTGACCAGGCGCAGCCCGGGGTCTCGGCCCGGATTGCCGCCGAGCTCGCCCGCCTGGAGTCCCTCCCGGCCCTGGACACCGCCGAGGAGACCCGGCTGGTGCTCCTGGAGGGCTATGCCTCCGGGTCCATTCCCCTGAGCCCGGCTCAGTTCGTGACCATCTGGTCGAGCCAGAGCCCCGCCGCCCGGCCAGTCGCCGCCGCTGGCCCGGACTATCCCCGCCTGGCCAGGCTCCTGCGCGATGGTCAGGTCGCCCTCCTGCTCGGCCCGGACCTGGCCCACCAAAGCGGCTACGCGGTCACCGGGGCGGCGGACCTGCCCGCGAGCCTGGCGGGCCAACTCACGGTTGCGGGGCTCCCCCAGGGCCGGTGTCTGGCAGAGGTCTGCGAGCGGGTGGAACTTGACCCCGACGGCTGTGGGCGGACCGCCCTGACCAGGGGGCTCCTGGCCCTCGCCACGCCGGCCGGGACGGCCGCGCCCGCCGACCCGGACATCTACCGCCAGCTCGCCGAGATCGACCGGCCCCTGGTGCTGATCTCCGCCGCCTACGATGGGCTGCTGGAGGCGGCCTTCGCCGCCCGCGGACGCCGCTTCGTCACCCTGGCCCCGCCGCCCCGGGGCGACCGCAACCGCGACCTGATCCTGGACTACTCGGCGCCGGCCCCCGGCCTGCCCCTGCGCTGCGGGCGCGAGGCCTTAAGCGGCCTCGGACTCCACGAGGCCGGTTGGACCCTGGTCTACCGCCTCCGGGGGCTGGGGCCCAACGGGACCGCGGCCGATTCGCTGCTCCTGTCCGAGCGGGACTACTTTCAGCTCGCCGCCGGCCCCGAGCCGCCTCTGCCCGAGTATCTGGTGAGCCTGCTGCGGGACCGCCACCTCTGGCTCCTGGGCTATGGGCTCCACGCCTGGGGCGACCGGCTGCTGGCCCGCACCGTTCTGGGCCGGCGGGCGGAGCTCGGCTCCAGCCGCGACATCCTCGCCGTTCACCCGGCCCCGGACGGCTTCGCCCGCCACTTCTGGCGCCAGCCGGGGCTCGGCGTCCAGCTCCTGGCGCTCCCGCTCGCGGACTTTGCCGCGGGTCTCGGGGCCGTCCCATGAGCGAGCGGCCCCGTAGCACCGATCCTTTCATCGGCTTGGAGCCCTTCACCGAGGCCGAGTCCGACCGCTTCTTCGGCCGCGAGGCACAGACCCGCATCCTGGTCCACAAGATCCGCGCCAACAAGCTTACCCTGCTGGTGGCCGCCAGCGGGGTGGGCAAGTCGTCACTCCTGGAGGCCGGGGTCAAGCCCGCCCTGCGGGCCCAGGGCGGCCATGCCCTGCTGAGCTTCCGCACCTGGTACGGCGACCCGCTGGCCGAGCTCAAGGCCGCGCTGGCCACCGAGCTCCCGGGCGCCGCGGGCCGTGCGGCGCTGGACCCAAGCCAGCCGCTCGCGGTGCTGCTGCGCCTGCACGCACTCATCGGCGGCAAGCCGCTCATCCTGTTCCTGGACCAATTTGAGGAGCTGTTCAACTACCAGCGCCTCACCGGGCGCCTGGCGCCCCTGGTCCAGGAGCTGTCCGAGGCGATCAACGACCGTGAGGGCCCCGCCGCCCTGGTCATCTCCATGCGCGAGGACTTCGCCATGGAGCTCAACGCCTTCAAGCCCCAGGTCAACTCGGTCTTCGACAACTACTACCGGCTGGAGAAGCTCGGCCTGGAGCAGGCCCGGGAGGCCATGGTGCGTCCCCTGACCTACCGCGGCTGGGACTACGAGGTGAGCGCGGACGGCCGCTCCCTGGCCGACACCTTGCTCGACGACCTGGGTCACCGGGAGTCCCGCGAGCGCCTGGGCGTGCAGCAGTTCGCAGACCCCGCGGGGCTGGCCCCCCAAGTCGAGCCCCCCCACCTGCAGATCGTCTGCCGGACCCTCTGGGACCTGGACCACGGCGACCCCGGCCGGCGCCTGCGCCTGGCCACCTACCTCAAGGCCGGCAAGACCGACGGCATCCTGGACGGGCACTTCCGCCGGGCCATGGCCAATCTGAGTCATGACCAACGCCGCCTCGCCTCCCGCGCCTTCGACTACCTGGTGGGCCAGCAGGGGACCAAGCTCGCCTACCCCGTCGACGAGTTGGCCGAGCGCTGCCACGCCAAGCCGGCGGCGATGGACGCCGCCCTTGCCGCCCTGGACCGGGCCCGGGTCCTGCGCCGCAGCGAGCGGGTGGACCTGGCCACCGGCCAGACCCGCATCTGGTTCGAGCTCTACCACGACGTCTTCGCCCGCAGCGTCCGCGCCTGGAACCGGGACTTCAAGACCAAAGAACGGCGGCGCCACACCGCCCTGGCCCTCGCCGGGGTCGTTCTCGCCTTTGGCCTTGCCTATTTCGCCCTGGACCTCTGGTCCAACCGTGAGGGGCGCTACCTGGCCTTGAGCCCCCTGGCCGGGGTGTCGGACCGTATCGAGGTCCGCGGCGGCGCCTTCGACCTCCCCACCGACCTCCTGGGCCAGGGGGGCTTTCTTTACGAGTCCGATCGGGTGCGCGGCGACATCGAGGCCGACCGGCGCTTCGACCGCGCCCGCATTGCGGACCGACCCGAGACCGATGCGGAGTTGATCGCGCGCCTGCCCGTTGCCGACCGCCTGCCCGCCTACGGGCGGGATGGGCTCTTGACCAGCGGCTTTAGGCTGGCGCACCAGGTCCTGACGTCGCAGGAGCGTCAGCGGGATCAGGTCTTGATCGACCGGGCAGCCCCATCCCTGGGTAAGATTCGGCACCCCTGGGTCCTTGGCGAACTCATCCGGGTCTCGCGGGAGGCCCCGGAGCAGGAGACGCGCAGCGTCGCTTTGTACTCCATCGCTGGACTCGGGACCCGCGAGGGTTTGGAGGCCATTGCCGCCCGGCTGGAGGACCAGGACCCGGACGTCCGGCGGCCATCAGAGCCCTGGCCAGCCTGGGGGCCACCCAGGCCTTTGAGGCCATCGCCGCCCGGCTGGAGGAGGACCAGGACTCGGACGTCCGCCGGGCGGCCATCGAGGCCCTGGCGCGTCTGGCGCCCACCCAGGCCGCCGACGCCATCGCCGCCCGGCTGGAGGACCAGGACTCGGACGTCCGCCGGGCGGCCATCGACGCCCTGGCGCGCCTGGGGGCCACCCAGACCGCCGACGCCATCGCCGCCCGGCTGGAGGACCAGGACTCGGACGTCCGCCGGGCGGCCATCGACGCCCTGGCGCGCCTGGGAGCCACCCAGACCGCCGACGCCATCGCCGCCCGGCTGGAGGACCAGGGCTTGGGCGTCCGCCAGGCGGCCATCGTGGCCCTGGCGCGCCTGGGGGCCACCCAGACCGCCAACGCCATCGCCGCCCGGCTGGAGGACCTGAACTCGCGTGTCCGCTGGGCGGCCATCGGGGCCCTGGCGCGCCTGGGGGCCACCCAGACCGCCGACGCCATCGCCGCCCGGCTGGAGGACCAGGACCGGCACGTCCGCCGAGCGGCCATCGAGGCCCTGGCGGGCCTGGGGGCCACCCAGGCCGCCGACGCCATCGCCGCCCGGCTGGACGACCAGGACCCGTACGTCCGCCGGGCGGCCATCGCGGCCCTGGCGGGTCTGGGGGCCACCCAGGCCGCCGACGCCATCGCCGCCCGGCTGGAGGACCAGGACCCGGACGTCCGCCGGGCGGCCATCGCGGCCCTGGCGGGCCAGGGGGACACCCAGGCCGCCGACGCCATCGCCGCCCGGCTGGAGGACCAGGACCCGGACGTCCGCCGGGCGGCCATCGAGGCCCTGGCGGGCCTGGGGGCCACCCAGGCTGCCGACGCCATCGCCGCCCGGCTGGAGGACCAGGTCTCGAACGTCCGCCAGGCGGCCATCGCGGCCCTGGCGGGCCAGGGGGACACTCAGGCCGCCGACGCCATCGCCGCCCGGCTGAAGGACCAGGACCCGTACGTCCGCCGGGCGGCCATCGAGGCTCTGGCGGGCCTGGGGGCCACCCAGGCCGCCGACGCCATCGCCGCCCGGCTGGAGGACCCGGACGTCCGCCGGGCGGCCATCGCGGCCCTGGCGGGCCTGGGGGCCACCCAGGCCGCCGACGCCATCGCCGCCCGGCTGGAGGACAAGATGTGGCAGATCCGCGAGGCGGCCATCGAGGCCCTGGGCAACCTGCGTAGCGGTCCTCAGATTGCGTCGGCGCGGTTCAATACCAACCAGCTCACCCCGGCGGCGGCCTGGGCTGCCCTGGGACGCCCCTGGTCCCTGGACCGGGCGAGCCGGCTGTTCGCGGCGACCGTGGCAGAATCCGAGCGATCAAGCCTATGCCCGACCCTTGGCGCGTCCAGTGGGCCGCCCGTTGCCGTCGCCTGGTGCGCCGACCGGACCCTGTCCCTGGTCGGCGAAGACCAGCTGGTTCCGGACCAGATCGCCGAGCTCGGCGACCTCGCGACCGCAACGAGCGCGCAGCGGCTGTTTCGCGCCCTCGGCGAACAGGAGGCCGACGCGCCGGAGATCCTTGAGGCCTTGGCCCGCATCGGCGCGCTCGCCCCCGACCTGATCGACCCCCACCTGGACAGACTCCTGGCCTTGGCACGCACGCCGGCTCAGGGGACCGCGAGATCTCAGAGCCAGGCCGCCGCCATCCGCGCACTCGGTCAGATCCACGCCTTCCGCGGCCAGACCAAGCCTAATGACCTCCCGGACCTGGATCGCCGCATCGGCGAGACACTGGCCGCGCTCCCCATCGGCCTCGACCCCAAGGAGTACCTGGTGTCCCTGGCCGCCCTGGACGCACTGGGCCTGAGCGAGCGACCGGAGGCCATGGATCGCCTCTGGGCACTGATCGAGCAGCACAAGGACAGCGCGGACCCGATCTGGGCCCAGCGCCTCTACCCCAAGGCCCTGTTCTGGCTCGGCCGGGTCGGCCATCCCCCGGCGGCCGAGCCCCTGGCGGGGCGTCTGGAGTCCCTGGCCCAGGCGAAGGCCCGGTGGCGCCGCGAGCGGGACCAAGCGGAGCGGAGCAGCCGCGAGGGGACACCCAGGGCCAACCCCGCGGTGCCGGGTGGCGAGGACCGCGAGGCGCAGTTCACCTCCTGGCCCCATGCGAGCCAGGAGTTTGCCCTCGCCTACGCCATCACCCGTGCCGATCCGGGTGGCCACGGGATCGCGCTGTTGTATCACCCCCTTCACGAGGCCCGCCGCGGCGCCGCACAGGCCTTGGCGAGCTGGGCCCCGCCCCCGGTCTTCGCCGAGGTCCTGCGCCGTCTCCAAGCCTTCGACGCAAGCCGGTTGCCGCGCCCCTTTCCCACCGCGGCCTACCGGGTCCTCGACGGCGGCCTGCATGTGCTGGAATTGGGGGGCACCACGGACGAGTTGGCGGCCCTGGGCACAGCCACCACGGGTGTCTGCGACGCGGTCGCCCCGATCGTCGAGGCCGACCTGGACCAGGCGGCGATCACACCGGCCCCAGCCCTGGAGCAGATTCAGCGCGCCGCCTGCGACCGGCTGCGCTGGACCCTGAAGCACGCCGACTTCAACTCGCTGGTCCGCGACCGGCCGCCACCCTCGCCCCCATCGCCCTGACCCGTTCGAGTTCTCCGGACGGGGTTAGTGTACGCCGCGAACAAAGGTTCACCTACCAGTCATATGGTCATAACCGCCTGAACCTATCCTCACGGTTGCCGTCGCGACGGACGCGCGGTGCTGGGGACGCTTGATGGTGCGGTTGCAGTTGCGCGCCGGCATTCGTCCACATGCTTCGATCCGAAGGACCGCTAATCCAACAATGAGGTATCAGTCGACAATGTCGCGCGCGCCGATTTCCTGGGTTACATCAGGAACACGGGCATCCCGAACGGGCAGACCTACTACTGTATCGACGCGCGCGGGATTCATTGCGTGGTGCTGGACGCCGACTACACGGTGGCGGAACCGCATCGGCCCTTCGACCTGCAAGACCCGACGAATCCTTTCTGGCAGTGGCAGGACGCTTGGGTGCCGCAAGAACAGTTGGACTGGCTCGCCGAGGATCTCGCCGCCAGTGACCTGCCCACGGTCGTCTTCACCCATCAACTCCTTCACCGGGACAACACCGAAGACCACACCATCAAGAACGCCGACGTCGTTCGCGGCATCTTTAAGCAGGATGGCCAGGTCGTCGCCGTGTTCTCGGGCCACGATCACCTCGGCGAGATCGCCTTCCGCAACGGCATCCACTACTTGGTTCTCGAAGGCAACGTGGGCGTGAGCCTGGACTGGAACACCGTGAGCCCGACCGACGGGCTGCACCCGACGAAGGATTCTCCATTCACCTTGGTCGAGATCACCGAGGCGCGAGCCCTGGGCTTCAACGGCAAAAAGACCTACCAGGTCGAGCTGAAGGGCAACGCCCAGCAGTACAGCTTCCAGGACCAGGTGCAGATCGCCACACCTTGACCCCTTGACCCTGCTGCCGATCAAGTGCCGTCGTGGCACTCGATCGGCTTGCGCTCACCGCGTGCGGTTGTCCGGGGCAAGTTACCGAATAATGACCAGTCAATTAACACCCAATGACTCGGGGTATTCGCCCGCCATTCCCGATCAGCACCGTTGATCGCCGCCCTGACCGGGCCCCATTCGCCCATTTGCTGCAATCGGGGTCGCCCCGAGTCATTGACCAGGAAATTGACGCTTGCCTCCCGCCGGTCGCTTATGCATGATTCGCGCGGGCGTCTCGATCCTGCGCCCATTCTTCACCGGGAGAGAAACATGGCACTGAAGCACTATGGCGTGCTCAAGGGACGCCCGATCGACCGCCGGCTCGGGGCCGGCAGCACGCCCCATTACCAAATCCGGATGGTCGCCGACGGGGAGGCATTTCGGATCGCGATCAACGTCAAGAGCAAGCAGAGCCCATCGGATCTGCTGTATCTCGTCGACGACCGCTTCCAGCACCCAATTTGCGAGGGCCTTGCCAACCTCGACGAGGGCTTCCACCCGCTGCCGTCCAACCCCTCGGGCGGCGGGCTCGACTACATCCGCGGCAACCTCTTCAGGCCCACCCGGATGGTGCCGCTGCCCTACGACGTCCCCGGTCCCGACAACGACCTGAACGAGAAATTCGACGCCTTGGTGCAGCGCGCCCTCGCCGACGAGTCGGCGATCGTCTACGCCTTCGGCGAGCCCTGGGGGCCGGAGACCGCCGCCGACCGCTATTTCGGCTTCAAGCCGGGGCGGGGTATCCACGACATCCACATGAATCAGGGCAACTCCGGCCAGTTCATGGGCGACAACGGGGTCTGGCAGGACGGCGGCCTGCTGGTACACTTCCCCGAGCAGTCCCAATGGGTGGCGGTCTTCACCGCGTTCCAGAGCCAGGTCTGGCACACCGACGACCGCACCGGGCATCCGCTCGCCGGGTCGCCCCCCCAGCCCGGCACCGACTCCGGCCCGAACGCGCCCACCTCGGAGGTGCCGCCCACCGACGACCTGCCGGACGGGCTGGTGCGGATCGTCGGGGCCCTGGTGAATGCCGTGAAGACCCCCGAAGACGAATTTGTCACCCTGTTGAACAGCAGTCCTCAGGCCATCGACCTCGCGGGCTGGCACCTGGCCGACAAACAAAAGGCGCGGATGCCGCTCGCCGGGCCGCTGCCGGCCGGGGAGACCCGGCGCATCCATGTCCAGGCCCCCATGGTCCTGTCCAACAAGGGCGGGATCATCACCCTGCTGGACGAGCGTGGACGCAAGGTCGACGGGGTCTCCTACACCAAGGAACAGGCCCAACAGGTGGGCTGGACCCTGGTTTTCTAAGGCGATTGCCGGAAATGGCCTAATCCATCCGACGGAGGGGACTGCCGATGCGCCGGAAACACAGCTCGCAGGGGCTCGCGGTGCGGGCCATTGCCGGAACCCACGCGGTTCTGCTGGCCATGGACTACCCGCAGGCGCACTGCCCTGGCCTGCTCGGCTTCGGCATCCATCGCACCGACCACACGGAGGAGGAGGCCTACTGGCTCTCCGGCACCAAGGTCTTCCCCTCCGCCAACCCGGGTCTGGCGCCCGGGTCCCAGGTGCCGACCCGGGATCACCCCATCCAGGACTTTGGCTGGGGAGACTATTCGGCCAAGCCCGGACACACCTATACCTATCGGGTGGTGGCCTTCAAGGGCACGCCTGGGGCACCGGTCCCGGTCGCGCAAGTGAAGGTCAAGGTGACCGCCGAGTCCCCCGCGGGGGGCGACCACGACATCTATTTCAACCGCGGAACCGGGGCTTCCCAGGCCTATGCGCGCCGCTTCGGCAACCGCAAGCCGGGGGCCTTCGGCGGAGCCGCCGACCCGGCCTGGACCTGGCTCTCCCGAGGCTGCGCCGAGTCGATCAGCGACTTCGTCGCCCGGGCGGCGGACTCACGCTGGGGCCTGCGGGTCGCGGCCTACGAACTGCACGAGGAGCGCGTGCTCGCCGCCCTGGCGGCGGCGGTAGGGCGCGGGGTCGATGTGCTGATCCTCCACGACGCGGATAAGACGTCCCCCGGGCCGCAGAACCGGGCGGCCCTGGCCGCGGCGGGGATCCCGGACGCCCGGATCCTTGACCGACGCACCAGCGCCATTTCCCACAATAAGGCGATCATCCTGCTGCACGACGGCGCGCCGTGCGCCGTGCTCACCGGGTCGACCAACTTCTCCCTCAGCGGGATCTACGGCCATTCCAACGCGGTGCATATCGTCGAGGACCGGACGGTGGCCCGGGCCTATCTCGATTACTGGACTGCGCTCGCCGCCAATCCCGCCCCCAAAGATCTCAAGGCGGCACTCTCGGCCACCCCCCTGCCCGCGCTCCCGCCAAGCCCAGGCACCGCGACCGTTTTCAGCCCCCGCCGCCAGGCCGACGCGCTCGATTATTACGCCGCGCTGGCCGGCCGGGCCGGCGGCGCGCTCTTCATGACCTTCGCCTTCGGTATGCACGATCGCTTCAAAGCGGTCTATGCAACCGGCAAGGCACCGCTGCGCTATGCGCTCTTCGAGAAGCTCCTGGGCCCCGCCGACCGGCAGGGCGACGCGGACGCTGCAATGCGCGAGATGATTCGGCTGCGCCGGATGGTCGAGAACCGCTTCGCGGTGGGTGCGCGTATCCCCGGCGACCTGCTCGACGGATGGCTCCACGAGTCCCTCACCGGCCTGAGCCGCAATGTGCAATATATTCACACCAAGTACATGTTGATCGATCCCTTGGGGGACGACCCCATCGTCGTCGTTGGATCGGCGAACTTCAGCAAGGCATCGAGCGACGCCAACGACGAGAATATGTTGGTCATTCGCGACAACCGGCGGGTCGCAGACGTGTATCTCACCGAATTCATGCGACTGTGGGAGCACTTCGCCTTTCGCGAATGGGCGGGCCAAGCCACCGCCGAGGAGCGCGCCAAACCCCGGTTCTTGGACGAGACCGACCGCTGGTGGCAGCGCCACTTCGGGGGATCGGCCTTGAGTCGGCACCGCGCGTATTTCATTTCCTAAAGAAACGCCGATTGCCGGCGCTTCCCGTGTGGACCCGTTTTGGTCGGCGCGGTCTGCCCAGCCCCGGAGTTTTGTAGATGGGTTCGTCGTAACGTATTGAGCTAAAATGGCCGGTAAATGGCAGCCAACAGAAACACCACGCGGAGGCGGTACCAATGCCGGAACAGGTCAGTCTCGTTCAGAAGAAGCGAATCCAGCTCCAGCAGGGCGTGCACGATATGGGAACCCTGGTGATCGAAGCCCTGCACCGCTCGGTGGACTGTCTGTCCCGCCAGGACCTCTCGCTCGCGGAACAGATCATCGCGCACGACGAACGGATCAATCAGCGCCGTCGGCTGATGGAGCAGGAGTGTCTGGTCGCCCTGGCCGCATTCAAACCGGCCGGCGAGGATCTCCGCTGCATCGGCGCCTGCCTGTCGCTGGTCTCGGAGCTGGAGCGCATCGGCGATTATGCCGCCGACGTGGCGCGCATCGTGCGGCGCGCCGCGGACGGGGCCTTCCCGCCCGCGCCGGTGGCGGCCGTGGCCGGGCTCGCGAGCAACGCCATCGCCATGCTGAGCGAGGCGCTGGCCGCCTTCGACTCCGGCGGCAATGCGCAACGCGCCCGCGCGGCGGTCGCCCAGGAACAGTTGATGGACGACCAGGAGGATGCGGTGGACGAACAGGTCGTGGCAATGATGCGTGCCGACCCCGAGTTTGCTCCCATGGGGACTTATCTGCTGTGGATCGTGCACAACTACGAGCGCGTCGCCGACCGCGCCACCAATGTGGCCGAGCGGGTGATCTACATCGCCTCCGGACAGACTGAGGAATTGGGTTGATTTGCGGTGTGTTCGCCGGATGGAACGACCCATGTCCCCCACTCAGGGGACAACCAACCGGGATCATCGTCGATTCACCGTCGGTTTCGCCGCCCCGACCGATCGCGTCGAGGATGCGCGCGGCAAGCTGAAGGCCAAGCGACTGGACCTGATCGCCGCCAATCTGGTTGGCGGCGCGGCGGGCAGCTTCGAGCACGGTCGCGTCGTGCGCCGGACTGTGCGCATCGCCGATTCGAGGATCACGGCTGCGCCCCGGCGCCGCCGCGGTGTCAAGCACGCACCACCACAATGCGCCGCCCCTGGGGGCTCTGCGCCTCCATGCTGGCGGTACGCTCGGCGATCGGCGGCTGACCCGCCCGGCGGTCGAAGAGGATGAGCCAACCCCAGTCCAATGCCAGGCCGGCCAGATAGCCGTCCAACTGCACCAGGCCCTCGGCCAGGGGGTCCGACTGACCGTCGCGCCAGACCTTGAGTTCCATCCCGAGCGTCAGAGCGCCGTAACACAGACACAGGTCCATGCGCCCGGAACCGATGGCATATTCGCGCTCCAGGGTCCCGCCGCCGTTGATGACACGGTGCAGGAAGGCCATCAGGACCAGCTGCGGGGCGATCTCGTGATAGGGCGCGCTGCCCAGCAGCGGCTGGCCGTGGCGGCGCCAGAACGCGAGGAAGGCGTCGAGCAGTTGCGCCGGGTTGAGGGTGCCGTCGGCATTGAGCCAGGTCGGGCTGATATGCGGCAGTGAGTCCTGCGGACCGCCGGCCAGGGCGCGCGGCAGAACCTCGCGGTAGATGGGGTTGGCGACCACCAGTCCGCCGGCCCCGTCGCGGCGCAGCAGGCCCAGGTCCACCAGATACTCACGGTCGTCCTCCGGCACCATGCCCATCTGGGTCCCGGCCAACATCGGCTCGATCACCCGGCGCACCCGCTCCTCGCGCAGCTTGTAGGACAGTTGGTCCAGATGGGTGACGCGGTTCTGGATCAGATACTCCTTTGCTTGATCAATGAGTTCCACCGTCACCGGCCGGGAGCGGTCGCGTCCCTGCGGCATTTCAAAGCAGGCGTCCTCGGTCCAGGGATGCAGGCGGGTATCGCCGATATGGAGCCGCGCCGCCGCCTCAATGGTGCCGCAGATGGTGCGCATGCCGCGGGCGACATCCTCGCGCGCGGTCTGCGCCCCTTCCAGATTGGCATAAACGGCCCGATAGCGGTCCCCCCGATTCAGATACTCCATGAGCGCCAGCAGACAGCTTGTCTTACCGGTCTGGCGCGGGGCGTGGAGCAGGAAGTATTTTTTCCGGTCGATCAGCCCCAGGACCTCGTCCAGGTCCCAGCGTTGCAGGGGCGGCAGACAGTAGTTGTCGGCGGCCCGGACCGGACCTTCAGTCGTGAAAAAGCGCATCGGATACCTCCCTAACGGCAGCGCGGACAAGTTGGCTGCGGCGAACATAGCACGCACCACGGCGCGCCGCCCGGGCCAGTCATCCTGGGGGGCGCAGTCCTCGCACGGAGACACAAATTGGGTTGACTTGGGCGGTGCGCGCCGGGGGGAACGACCCCATGACCCTCACTCAGTCGACCACCAACCGATACCCGACCCCGGTCTCAGTGATCAGATGTGTCGGCTGCGCCGGATCGCGCTCCAGCTTGCGGCGCAGATTGGTCATGTAGATTCGCAGGTAATGGGTGCGCTCGACATGGTTCGGACCCCAAACCTCCTGCAACAAGGTCCGCTGTGTCAGCACTTTATCCGGATGCCGCGCCAACACCGTGAGCAGTCGGTATTCGATGGGCGTGAGGTGGACGGACACACCGGCGCGGGTGACGCGGCGGTGCGCGAAATCGATGACCACCTCGCCGAAGCACAAGCGCGGCTGCGCCCCGTCCTGGGACAGGTCGCGGCGGCGCAGATGGGCACGGATGCGCGCCAGCAACTCGGGCATGCCGAACGGCTTGATCAGATAATCATCGGCCCCGGCGTCCAGCGCCGCCACCTTCTCCGCTTCCTGAGTGCGCGCCGACAGCACCAGGATCGGCACCCCGCTCCAGGCGCGAATGTCCCGAATCACCGCGGTTCCGTCCACATCCGGCAGACCCAGATCCAAGAGCAGCAAATCCGGCTGACGGGTGCCCGCCTCCACCAGACCTTGACGGCCGGAATCGGCCTCGAACACCGCCATGCCCTCCCGTTCGAGTCCGATCCGCAGAAAGCGCCGGATTTGCGGATCGTCTTCGATGATGACGACAGTGAGCGCTGGTCCCGCGTTCATGGCGTCTTGCAGTTCAGCTTCACTGGGTGGACTCCACTTCCCGATCCGCCCCGTCGATCGCGGGCGGTTGGCCCAGCGGCAGGGTGAAGATGAAGAGCGCCCCCCCTTCCGGGCGATCGGCGGCACGGATGGTGCCGCCGTGGACCTGAATGATGGCGCGGCAGATGGCAAGCCCGAGCCCGACACCCGGCCGGGCGCTCTCCGCCTCGCCGCGCGTGAAGCTGTCGAAGACCCGCTCCTGCATCCCCGTCGGCAGGCCCGGGCCATCATCCGCGACCCGCACTTCCAGGTAAGGACCGGCGACCGCGGCGGAGAGCATCACCAGTCCGCCCGGCGGGCTGTACTTGGCCGCATTGTCCAGCAGATTCGACAACACCCGTTCGATCAACACCGCGTCGCAAAACACCAGCGGCAAATCCGGCGGCAGACGGGTCTCCACCCGGTGTCCAGCCAGGACACCGGCGGCAGCGCGCAAGGCGCTGCCCACCAGTTCTTCCAGCGGCAGCCATTCCCGCTTCAGCGTCACGGCCCCGGATTGCAGCCGGGCCATGTCCAGCAAGTTCACCACCAGAGCGGAGAGACGCAGCGCCTCGCCATGGATGGCCTGGGCCAACTCGCGGGTCTGCGGCTCGCCGGGCTCCGCCGCGGCCGCCAGATTGCCCGCCAGCCCCACCAGGCCGGTCAGCGGCGTGCGCAGATCGTGAGAGATCGCGGCCAGCAGGGAGTTACGCAGACGTTGCGCTTCCATACTCACCACCGCGTCCTGAGCAACCTCGACATAATGGACGCGCTCCAAGGCCATGGCGATCTGCGCCGCAAAGGTCTCCAGCAGCCGCCGCTGTTCCGGTTGGAAGACGGTGTGCGGATCGGTCGGCGCCAGCGCCAGCACCCCGCGGGTGCGCATGGGTGCCCGCAGGGGCAGGTACAGAATTGGATTCGCCGGTAAGGTATCGGTGCCCAGTCCGGCCGGCGCCTGGTGATCGTAGACCCACTGCGCCAACCCCACATCCACCTCGGTGAGCAGGCCCGCGCCGCTCCCGTCCATCCGCGGCGGTTGGACGCGCTCCGTGCTGTCCGGCAACAGGATCGTCACCCGCGACTTGAACATCCCGGCCAGACGCGCGCAGCCATCCTGCACGATCTGCCCCGCGGTCAGGGCCGACGCCAGCACCCGCCCGGCTTCGAACAGCGCCTGGGCGCGCCGCTCCCGGTAACCGGCGATCCGCGCCTGGTCGCGCAGACTGGCGGTGAGACCGCTGATCGTCAGCGCAACGATCAGCATCAAGGCAAAGGTAAACAGATATTGGGTGTCCGCCACCGTCAGGGTCAGTGTGGGCGAGACGAAAAAGAAGTCGAAGGCGAGCACGCTGAGCAGCGAGGCCAAAACCCCGGGCCCGCGCCCGAGACGCAGCGCCACCAGGACGACCATCAGCAGGTAGCACATGATCAGGTTGGCCGGGTCGAAGACCTGACCCAACAGGGCCGCGGCCCCGGTGACCACCACACAGGCCAGGGTCGCCCACAGGTAACGCACCGGCGGGCTGCGCCGCTCACCGGACCCCAGGCCAAACATCGCCGGCGGCAGCGCCGGCTCATCCGACCGGTGCTCGTGTCCGACCAGATACACGTCCATGTCCACCTGGCTCGCGAGCCGGTCCGCCGGGCTGGGCTGGAGCAACCGTCGCAGCAACGGTTTGCCCGAGCGCCCGACCACCAGTTTGGAGACATTGCGCCCGCGGGCATAGGCCAGCAGGGTCGGGACCAACTCGGTGCCGGAGAGCGAGACGCCCTCGGCCCCCAAATCCTGCGCCAGCTTCAGCAGCTTCAGAATCCCGGCGCGGCGCGCCGCCGACAGGCGCTGCAGCCGCGGGGTCTCCACGTAGACCGCCAGCCAGTCCGCGCGCAGGCTGGCGGCGAGCCGCGCCGCGCTACGCACCAGACGCTCCGCGCCCGGACCTGGGCCGATGCACACCATCAGCCGCTCCTTGGCCTGCCACACCTGGCTGATGGCCTGATCGGCGCGATAGTCGCGCATCTGCACATCCACCCGATCCGCGGTGCGACGCAGGGCCAGTTCACGCAGCGCCAGCAGGTTGCCCTTGCGAAAGAAGCTCTGTGCCGCCTGCTGCGCCTGCCCGGGGAGATAGACCTTCCCCTCCTTGAGGCGCTGAAGCAGTTCCTCCGGGGGCAAATCCACCAGCGTCACCTCGTCGGCCAGGTCGAAGACCCGGTCCGGCACAGTCTCGCGCACCCGCACCCCGGTGATTTGCCCCACGATGTCGTTCAGGCTCTCCAGGTGCTGAACGTTCAGTGTGGTGTAGCAGTCGATCCCGGCCGCCAGCAGCTCCTCGACATCCTGCCAGCGTTTGGGGTGGCGGGAGCCGGGCAGATTGGAGTGCGCGAGTTCGTCCACCAGGAGCAGCGCGGGCCGCCGCGCCAGCGCCCCGTCCAGATCGAATTCCGGCAGCACCCGGCCGCGATAGGAAACCTGCTGACGTGGCAGAAGCTCCAGACCCAGCAGCAATTGCTCGGTCTCGGCGCGCCCGTGGGTCTCGACCAGACCGACCACCAGGTCGACCCCCTTGGCTTTCTGCTCGCGGGCGGCGTTGAGCATGGCATAGGTCTTGCCCACTCCGGCGCAACCGCCGAAAAAGACCTTGAGCCGGCCGCGCTGCTGCTGGGCCTCGGCTTGCTGGACCCGCTCCAGTAGGGCATCGGGATCGGGGCGGCCGTCGTTGATCATCCGCGCTAGACCTCCAGCCGTTATAGCGTTCGCACCTGATATCCAGACAGACCTTCGTGTAGGGGCGGGTTTGAAACCCGCCCCTACGTCCGGTTATCACGTCCGAAGGCGATAACAGGTTCAGGAGCCGCCGGCGAATCGCCGTCAGAGCTCAGACTGTAGCCGGTCGGTGACCCTCGTCAACCACGACTGCACGATCTTTACAGGATTTTGATGCGGCCTGCCCAGGATCTTTCGAGCATCTTGAGACCGCGTTTCTTAGCATGATGGACACCAAGGTCCGTCATCGAGGCACATCATGGATCTCTTCTATCTCGCGGGTATCTTGCTGTTGTTCGCGCTGGCGGTCGGACTCGCCTACGGCTGCGCCAGGCTGGGAGGTGCCCAATGAACTGGTTGCTGATCGTTAGCGCCGTGGTCGCGGTCGCGCTCCTGGTCTACCTGATCGCGGCCCTGCTCAACCCGGAGGGCTTTCTATGACCCACCATGCCTGGCTCATCCTCGGGCTTTATCTCTTGGTCCTGCTGCTCGCGGCCTGGCCGCTCGGCCGCTACATCGCGAACGTGATGGATGGCCGCCCGCTCTTGGGCCTGGGTTTACGCCGCGGTCTCGAGTCCCCGCTCTACCGCCTGTGCGGGGTGCGCAGGGATGCGGAGATGAGCTGGCTGCACTACGCCCTGGCGATCCTGCTATTCAACCTGATCGGCGCCCTGGCCGTGTACGCCCTGCAACGGCTGCAACTCTGGCTGCCGCTCAATCCCCAGGGATTGCCCAACGTCAGCCCGGATTCGTCTTTCAACACCGCCATCAGCTTTGCCACCAACACCAACTGGCAAGGCTATGCCGGCGAGACGACGATGAGTTATCTCACGCAAATGCTGGGGCTCGCGGTGCAGAACTTCCTGTCCGCCGCCACCGGCATCGTGGTGGTCATCGCCTTGATCCGCGGCTTTGCCGGACACTCGGCCAAGACCATCGGCAACGCCTGGGTCGATCTCACCCGGGTGACGCTCTATGTGCTGCTGCCGATCGCGCTGATCTTCGCGGTGATCCTGGTCAGTCAGGGCGTGATCCAGAACTTCAGCCCCTACCAGGACGTGACCACCCCGGACGTCACGCGGTACGAAACACCCAAGCTCGACCCCGCCGGTCAACCGCTGAAGGACGACCAAGGCGTCGTTGTCATGGAACCCGCCACGAGCCGGACGCAGACCCTGGCCATGGGCCCGGTCGCCTCGCAGGAGGCGATCAAGATGCTTGGTACCAACGGTGGCGGCTTCTTCAACGCCAACTCGGCACACCCCTACGAGAACCCGACCCCGCTCACCAATTTCCTGCAGATGCTGTTGATCTTCCTGATCCCGGCGGCGCTGTGCACGACCTTCGGCCGCATGGTCGGCGATTCCCGCCAGGGCTGGGCCCTGCTGACCGCGATGACCCTGATGTTCATCCCCCTGGCCATCGCGGCCATGTACTTCGAGCAGCAGGGTAACCCGCTGCTGGCCAATCTCGGTGTCGACCTGTCCCCCGGCAACCTGGAGGGCAAGGAGACGCGCTTCGGCAGCGCCGAGTCGGGTCTGTTCGCCACCATCACCACCCTGGCGTCCTGCGGTGCCGTGAATTCCATGCACGACTCCTTCATGCCGCTGGGCGGGTTCGTGACGCTATGGAACATGATGCTCGGCGAGGTGGTGTTCGGCGGCGTCGGCACCGGGCTTTACGGGCTGCTGGTGTTCGCGGTGATGGCGGTCTTCATCGCCGGGCTGATGATTGGCCGCACGCCGGAATACCTGGGGAAGAAAATCGAAGCCTTCGACATGAAGATGGTCGCCATCGCGATCCTGGTCACGCCCATCCTGGTGCTGGCCGGCACCGCTATCGCGGTGACGACGGCCGCCGGCGTGGCCGGGATCGCCAACCCGGGGCCGCACGGCTTCACGGAGATCCTGTACGCCTTCACCTCGGCGGCCAACAACAACGGCAGCGCGTTTGCCGGCCTGTCGGCGAACACGCCGTTCTACAACGGCATGCTGGGGGCCGCCATGTGGTTCGGTCGCTTCGGTGTCATCGTCGCGGTGCTGGCCCTGGCCGGCAGCCTGGCCGCCAAACCGCGCATCGCGGCGAGCGCCGGCACCATGCCGACCCACGATGTCTTGTTCGTCGTGCTGCTGATCGGCACCGTGGTGCTGGTCGGCGCCCTGAACTACGTCCCCGCGCTCGCGCTCGGGCCGGTGGTCGAGCACCTGATGCTCGGGTCCGTCAACTGAGCCGCCAATCGCGCAATCGGGAGAACACCATGTCACACAAGCAACTTGCCATGTTCGACCCGGCGCTCGTGACGCCGGCGATCCTCGACGCGTTCCGGAAACTCAACCCGGCGGTGCAGTGGCGCAACCCGGTGATGTTCGTGGTCTATGTCGGCAGCATCCTGACAACGGTGCTGTGGGTTCAGGCCCTGCTCGGCCAGGGCGAGACCGCACCGGGGTTCATCCTCGCCGTCGCGTTCTGGCTGTGGTTCACGGTGCTGTTCGCCAACTTTGCGGAGGCGCTCGCCGAGGGCCGCAGCAAAGCGCAGGCGGCCGCGCTGCGCGGGCTCAAGCGTGAGACCGCGGCCAAGCGGCTCAAGGCACCAACGATCGATGCGCACTGGGATCAGGTCGCCGCCACCGATCTGCGTAAGGGTGACCTGTTCCTGGCGGAGGCCGGCGACACCATCCCGGCCGATGGCGAGGTCATCGAAGGCGTGGCCTCGGTGGATGAGTCCGCCATCACCGGTGAATCGGCACCGGTCATCCGCGAGGCCGGTGGCGATTTCTCGGCGGTCACCGGCGGGACCCGGGTGCTGTCCGACTGGCTCGTGGTGCGCGTGACGGTCAACCCGGGCGAGACCTTCGTCGACCGGATGATCGCCATGGTGGAGGGTGCGAAACGCCGCAAGACCCCGAACGAAATCGCGCTGACCATCCTGCTGGTCGCGCTGACCATCGTCTTCCTCGTGGTCACCGTCACCCTGCTGCCCTTTTCGCTATTCAGCGTCACCGTGGCGGGCGCCGGCACGCCGGTCAGCCTCACGGTGCTGATTGCGCTCCTGGTCTGCCTGATCCCGACCACCATCGCCGGCCTGCTCTCCGCCATCGGTGTCGCGGGCATGAGCCGCATGATGCAGGCCAATGTCATTGCCACCTCGGGCCGCGCGGTCGAGGCCGCCGGCGACGTGGACGTGCTGCTGCTGGATAAGACCGGGACCATCACGCTCGGCAACCGCCAGGCCGCGGCCTTTCTCCCGGTTGCCGGCGTCCAAGAGGCCGACCTGGCAAGCGCCGCGCAACTCGCCTCGCTCGCCGACGAGACCCCGGAAGGCCGAAGCATCATGGTGCTGGCCAAGCAACGATTCGGTCTGCGTGAGCGCGACATCCATGCCCTGGACGCACAGTTTGTGCACTTCTCGGCCCAGACCCGGATGAGCGGGGTCGATGTGCACGGCGTGCAGATCCGCAAGGGCGCCGCGGATGCCATCCGCACCCATATCGAAGGACTCGGCGGCCGGTTTCCGCCCGCCTTGCTCAGTACGGTCGAGGAGGTCGCGCGCCGCGGCAGTACGCCGCTGGTGGTGGCCGAGGGCGCGCGGGTGCTGGGCGTCGTCGAGCTCAAGGACATCGTCAAGGGCGGCATCAAGGAGCGCTTTGCCGAGCTGCGCCGCATGGGCATCCGCACCATCATGATCACCGGCGACAACCGCCTGACCGCCGCCGCCATCGCCGCCGAGGCCGGCGTCGACGATTTCCTCGCCGAGGCCACGCCGGAGGCCAAGCTCGCCCTGATCCGTCAGCACCAGGCTGAAGGCCGGCTCGTGGCCATGACGGGTGATGGCACCAACGATGCCCCGGCCCTGGCCCAGGCGGACGTGGCGGTGGCCATGAACACCGGCACCCAGGCCGCCAAGGAGGCCGGCAACATGGTCGATCTCGACTCCAATCCGACCAAGTTGATCGAGGTGGTCGAGACCGGCAAGCAGATGCTGATGACGCGCGGGTCGCTGACCACCTTCTCGATTGCCAACGACATCGCCAAATACTTCGCGATCGTCCCGGCGGCCTTCGTCACCACCTATCCGCAGCTTGCCGCACTCAACGTCATGGGGCTGACCAGCCCGGCCTCGGCCATCCTCTCGGCGGTCATCTTCAACGCCTTGATCATCATGTTTCTCATCCCGCTGGCGCTCAAGGGCGTCACCTACCGCGCCGTCGGCGCCGCGGCCCTGCTGCGGCGCAACCTGGCGATCTATGGGCTCGGCGGGGTCGTCGTGCCGTTCATCGGCATCAAGCTGATCGACCTCACCCTTGGCGCCATTGGCCTCGCCTAAGCTCAGGAGCATCCTCATGACAGCGCTTGTGCGTCCCGCCCTCTCGATCTTCCTGCTATTGACGCTCGTCACCGGCATCGCCTATCCCCTGGCGGTCACCGGCATCGCCAAGCTGGTCTTTCCGGAGGCCGCGCAGGGCAGCCTGCTGCGCGTCGACGGCACACCCGTGGGCTCCACCCTCATCGGCCAGCGCTTCACCGCCCCGGACTATTTCTGGGGCCGTCCGTCCGCCACCACGCCGCGACCCTATAACGCCGCGGCGTCCGGCGGATCCAATCAGGGGCCGCTCAATCCGGCCCTGATGGATGCCGTCAAGGCACGGATCGCAGCCCTGAAGGCAGCCGATCCGGACAACGGCCTGCCGATTCCGGTCGACCTGGTCACTGCCTCCGCCAGCGGTCTGGACCCGCACATCAGCCCCGCCGCCGCGCGCTATCAAGTGGCCCGGGTAGCGCGGGCCCGCCAACTCAGTCCCGCGGCTCTCAGCGCCCTGGTTGAGGAATTCACCCAAGGCCGTCAATGGGGCCTGTTCGGCGAACCGCGGGTGAATGTCATGAAGCTCAACCTGGCACTCGCGTTCCGACACCCTGACTGATACGACGAGACAGCGCGGCCGCCGGACGCTCCAGGATCAGCGCCTGGGCGATCGGCACGCCTTTTGCGTTGAACGCCTCATGGGTCCGCGGAAACCGGAACATTCATCCTACAATCGAGGTGACACTCGCCGCGGAGCCGAAGGTGGGCATCAGGTGACTGCCGATCCAGGCACGCGTGAATCGGTCGAGCGCCACTGCAAGTCCGCCTAGGTCGCGGCGGCGAGAGCCACTGTCGACAATTCGCTACAATACGCTGAGCTGCACCGTTTCCTGACGCAGCGCCCCGGAATCGCTCGCCCATCGAGGATCGAAGCCGCGTCATGACCCTGCATACTCGTGCCCGTCTCGTCGCACTCGTGTCGGCGCTCGTCTTTCTGATGCTACTCGGGGTCTTTTTGGTGACTTACGAAGCAAGGACACGCGCCGAGCGGGACCTGGCGCTGACGGGCTCGCTGAGAGCTCAGATCACCCAACTCCGGACCGCTGTTTTCGACCACCTGCTGCACCCGGCGGGCGAGCGGCGCGCCGCGTCGGCGACAGCGTTCACGGCCATCGACCGGTTACTCGAACAGGAGGCTGAGACCATCGCGGTCCTGGCCGAGAACAACGCGCAGGTGGCCCGGGACTGGAGCGATTTACGTCAATCAGTGAACCATCTGCACCGACACTTTCCCGCGCACGCGTCAGGCGTTACGAACCGGGGCGTCGCGATCGCCGACCGGGTCCTGGCGGACAGCGATGCGCTGGCCCGAAGCATGAACAAGGTGTTGCATCATGCGGTGGAGCGGCTGATCGCGGTCACCGCGCGGGAGAAGCTCGCGCTTGGCGTCCTGTTGGTCACCATGGTCGGGCTGGGTCTGGGATTCTATCGGACGTTCCAACGGACGATCCTGGGTCCCGTAGCGCAAATCCGCGCCGCCGCGATGCGGATCGCTGACGGCGACATCGAGACCCGTATCAAGAGTCGGCGCCGGGACGAACTCGGCGAATTGGCGCAGGCCTTCGACCGGATGCTGGATCAGCTCCAGGACACCACTGTCACACGGGATCGGCTAGAGGCCGAGCGTGCCGAACGGACCCTGGCGGAGCAGGCCCTGCGGGCCAGCGAAGAGCGGCTGCAGTTGGCGATGGAGGTCAGCCGGTCGTTCGCCTTCGAGTGGGCGACTGCCGGCGACCAGGTGCGGCGCAGTGCCAATTCCAGCGGCATCCTTGGTTTGTCGCCCGCCCAGGCGGAACAGGAGCCCGGCCGGGACCATTTCGACCGAATCGTACCGGCTGATCGGGAGCATTTCACCGCGACGCTGGCGTCGCTGACGCCGGGCCTGGATCGCTACCGTATCGAATACCACTATACCCGCGGCGACGGCGCCCTGGTCATTCTGGAGGAATCGGGGCGCGGATTCTTCGACGCGGCGGGTCGCTTGCAACGCCTGGTTGGAGCCGCCGCCGACATCACCGAGCGCCGACTGGCCGCCGCGGCCGCACGCGCTGCACAGGCGCGCTACCAGGGCCTGGTCAACGCCAATGTGATCGGTATCGCCCTGAGTACGGCATCCGGCGAGATCCTGGAGGCCAATGACTACTATCTCGATCTGGTGGGCTATACGCATGTGGACCTGGCACAAGGCAACGCCAGTTGGCGCGACGTGACCCCGCCGGAATGGCTGCCGGCCGATGACCAGGCCCTTGCCGAGTTGCACGCGCGAGGCACCTGCACGCCCTACGAGAAAGAGTATCTGCGCCGGGACGGTTCACGCGCTCAGGTCCTGCTTGTCGATGCCCTGCTGCCCGGCAACCAAGGACACATCCTCTGCCTGGCCCTGGATGTCGCCGAGCGCAAGCGCATGGAGCAGGAATTGCGCAATCTCGCCGTGACCGACCCGCTCACCGGCGCCATGAACCGCCGTTATCTGATGCAGGCGCTGGAGAGCGAGACGCAGCGCGCCCAACGCTACGGTCGGCCGCTGGCATTGATCATGTTCGATCTCGATCACTTCAAAGCGATCAACGACACCCATGGGCATGACCGCGGCGATGCGGTGCTGGTCGCGGTCGTCCAGCAGGTGCGGCGCCGCTTGCGCCGCAGCGACACACTCGCCCGGTGGGGCGGAGAGGAGTTCATGGTCCTGCTTCCGGAAACCCCATTCGCACACGCCATGACCCTCGCCGAGGCACTTCGGCGGGGACTGCACGGCGTCCCCGGTGACAGCTCGGTGACCGCCAGCTTCGGCGTCGCCGCCTACAGTCCCACGGAGACCCTGGACCAGTGGCTCAAGCGGGTCGACGATCTGGTCTTTCAAGCCAAGCACGCGGGGCGGGATCGCGTTGCCGCCTGATCAGGGGTGATCGGCGGAGGAGCGATGGCCGCGGGGCGATGACGACCTGCGCGAATGCAGTGGCACTTTCGTACCGCCCGGCGCGATCAACCCGCCGGAGCCGGTGATCCGCGACTTTCGCAACATTGCGCATGGTCGCGCTCTGACCATTGCTGCGCGCCCCGCTCCAAGGCGGCCACCGCACCTACACCGAATGCGACGCCATCGCGGGCTGCCGACGCCCCGCGCGCGCGTCCTGCCGGAACGATCGAGCCCGCCCCGCGACTGGCCGCAAGGCCGGAAAAGCCGCACAATGACCGCCGCCCCGCACAGTTGTCGAGACGGACATGCGCAATCCACAGTTGCAGTTGGCGCAGGAACTCATCCGCGGCACGGATCTGAATGTCTTTCTGACCGGCAAGGCCGGGACCGGCAAGACCACCTTCCTGCACACGCTCAAAGCAGACCTGCCCAAACGCACCATCGTCACCGCCCCGACCGGGGTGGCCGCGATCAATGCCGGCGGCGTCACCTTGCATTCGTTCTTCCAGCTTCCGTTCGGCCCCTTCGTGCCCGGCGGAGACGGCGAGCGCCAGGCCACGGAGCGGCGCTTGCGTCGGCAGAAGCGCGAGATCGTCCAGGGCCTGGACCTGCTCATCATCGACGAGATCAGCATGGTCCGCTGCGACCTGCTCGATGCGGTCGATTTCGTGCTGCGCCGGGAGCGCGACTCCGACCGGCCCTTCGGCGGCGTCCAACTCCTGATGATCGGCGACCTGCATCAGCTCGCGCCCGTGGTGCCCGGGGCGGACTGGGCCATCCTCCGGGAGTTCTATGACTCCGCGTATTTCTTCGGCAGCCGGGCACTGCAGGCAACCGAGATGGTGCCTATTGAACTTGAACACATCTACCGCCAGTCCGACGCGGATTTCATCGAACTACTCAATCGCGTGCGCGACAATCGGCTGGACGACGCCACCCTGGAGCGGCTGAATGCACGCTATCAACCCGACTTCCGGCCCAGTGAGTCGGCGGGCTATATCACCCTGACGACGCACAACCAGGGCGCCGATCGCATCAATGAAACGCGCCTCGCCGCACTCGGCACCAAGTCATTCACCTTCGCCGCGAATATCCAGGGCGACTACCCGGCGCACAGCTATCCGACCGCCGAGAAGCTGACCTTGAAACAAGGCGCCCAGGTCATGTTCGTGCGCAACGACGCCGGACCGGCCAAGCGCTATTTCAACGGTAAAATCGGCACCGTCACCCACCTTGGCCGCGAGCGCATCAGCGTGCGCTGCCCGGATGATGAGACCACGATCGAGGTCGAGCCGGTCACCTGGGAGAACATCCAGTACAGCCTCGATCAAGAGACCAAGGCGATCACCGAGGAAGTCGTCGGCCGTTTCACCCAGTACCCGTTGCGTCTGGCCTGGGCGATTACCATCCACAAGAGCCAGGGCCTGACCTTCGAGCGCGCCATCGTCGATGCCGCAGCGGCCTTCTCGCACGGGCAGGTCTATGTGGCCTTGAGCCGCTGCAAGACCTTCGAGGGGCTGGTGCTCGGCACCCCGATCCCGCGCCGGGCGGTCATGACCGATCAGGTGGTGGCGGACTATGTCACCGAGGCGACCCGCCATCCGCCGACCCAGGACCGGATCGATCGCGCGCGCATCGCCTATCAACAGCGGCTGCTCCAGGAATGCTGGGATTTCGACACACTCGGCGCCCGGTTGCGGCGGCTGCTCGGCCTGCTGCGCGACCACCGGCGGGTGATCGACGCGAACGGCGCGGACACCATTGACGCCCTGGAACGACAGACCTTTGAGGCGGTGGTCACCGTCGCCGCCAAGTTTCGGCGCCAGCTCGGCGCGCTGTTCCGGGCGGATCTGACCCCGGAGGACGACGCGCGCGTGCAGGAGCGCCTGCGCAAGGCGTCCGTCTATTTCGCCGAGCAGATCCAGCAAGGCTTACGCCCCTGGCTCGCCGCTTTCGCGTTCGGGACCGACAACAAGGCGCTGGGCAAACAACTCGGCCAGGCCGTCGCGGAGCTACGCACGGAACTGGCGGTCAAGACCGCCGGTATCGAGAGCTGCCGCGACGGGTTCGCGACGGCCGCCCATCTGAGCGCGCTGGCCAAGGCGCGGATCGACGCCGAGCCCAGTGGGCCGCCGGCGGGGCCGGGAACCGACCCGCGCCCCGCCACGGCCGAGAGCCCCGGACTGCTGGGGGCACTGCTGCGTTGGCGCGACCAGAAGGCGCAGGAGGAAACGCGCGCGGGCGTCGAGCACTATCGCGTGCTGACCCGCGCCGTCCTGCGGCAGATCGCCGACACCCTGCCCCAGGACCCGAAAATGCTGGTCGCCGTCAAAGGCATCGGCAAGCCCTCCGTCGCGCGCTACGGCCAGGAGATTCTGGCCATCGTCGCCGACTGGTGCCACAGCCAAGGGATGGGTGCCGCGGCCGCCCACCGCCCCGGCCAACCGCCCAAGACCGCAGCCGATGCGCCGGAAGGCAATACCAGACTGATCAGCTACCACCTGTACCAGGAGGGTTTGAGCATCGCCGAGATCGCCGGCCGCCGCTCGCTCCAACCCACGACCATTGAGGGCCATCTAGCCCACTACATCCGCAGCGGCAAGCTCCCTGTCACGGATTTCATTGAGGAGGCGAAGATCGCACGGATCGCCGCCGTGCTCGAGCAGACCGGGCCCGAGGCGCTCGGGCTCGCCAAGCAGACGCTCGGCGATGACTGTTCCTTCGGCGAGATCAAGATGGTGCAGGCCCATCTGGCGCGGGATCGATGACCGTGCGGCGGAAGCTCAGTTGGGTCGAATTTTAACCAATGGAGCTTGGCGACTCCGCGATCGGCGGACAACGCACATAATCCATGCGATCCCTGGACACCGGTCACACCGCCCCGTTTCGTCGGCCGATCGGCGTTGATGCAGGCATTTGAAACGGCGATACAGCAGAGCCACGGCATCTCGGTGGTGGGCGATTGGCGTATCGGTAAGTCCTCGCTCTTGCTCACCTGGTACCGGCAGGCGGAGGCTGCCCGAAGAACCGTGCGGATGCTGAGTGGCGAAGGACCGGAAGGGGCATCTCCCGATGCTCTCGTTGGCGCCATCACCGGCCTACCGGTGGCGGGCGATGTGGAAGCCGTGGCGAATATCCTGAAGGGCTGGGCGGCCTCGGCGAGCGCGCCGGGCCTCCCGCCCATCGTCATCGTTGATGAGGCAGACAGCATGATGTCCCGCTTCCCCTATCGCTTTTGGAAGCGTCTGCGTGACATGCTCGGACTCATCTGCCTGGTGCTCGCATCGCGTCGTGAAATCGACTTGATCTATCAGGATCTGAAAAAATCCTCGCCTTTTAATAATCGGCTCAAGCTGCTCCGGGTTGGGGTCTCGGAGACTACGGATGCGAAACGACTGATCGCGGCTTGGGGGCCGCACATTACACCCGATGACGAGGATCTCATTTTGGAATGGGCCGGCCTGCACCCCTATTATCTGACCCTCTTGGGTATTCTTGGAACGTCAGATGCCAAAAGCGCAGATTCGTAAAGCTCGGCGCGCTGCTCGGGAAAGCGTTTGTCGTTCCAGTGCACGACGGCTAGTGCGGTGAGCATGACGGTGTTGTGGGCCAAGAATCGGATCTCGCGGCCGGAGGCAAGCGCGGCGGCCAATTCTCGGTGGTGGGCAGCGGCCCCGCTCCGGGCGCTCGGGGAACAGGGCGCGGCTCCAGCGGGCCAGAAAGCCGTCGATGGCAGCGGCGTCCAGTGCCTCAATGGTCGTATGAGCGAAGCCGGCCGGGACGGTCCGGTCCCGGTAGGCGACCGGTCGGCTGGTGACGACCAGCGGGCAGTCCGGCCACGCCAGGGCCAGGCGCTCGATGCGCCGGACGGCACGCTCACGTTGGCGCCGGTCGGGCACCTCGTCCAAGCCGTCGAGCAGGATCAGTGCCTCGCCGGCATCGAGCAGACGGCGAAAATCGTCCGCGTCTAGCCGTTGACGGTTCACGCTGGCACGGGCACCGAGGTACGCGGGTAGCCACTCGGCACTGTCAGGCAGCGTCGGTCCGTTTTTCTTGGACCCAGTGTGCTCAATGTAGTCTATCCAATCGGCCATAGGTACCAGGATAGGCAGGCGAACCCTGACAAGACCCAGATAGCGTGCCGCGCCTCCCGGATCGCGTCCCAGTCGGTCCGCGGCCAGACAATGAGCGACCCAGCGCAAGAAGGTGGTCTTACCGCAGCCAGGGTCGCCGAGGATGACCAAGCGGGGAGAGGTTGAGCGCCAAACCGAGGAAACCGCCATGCAAGCGCAAGAGGCCAAGCGCCAAACCAAGGAAGCCGCCCTCGCCGAGATTGAGCGGCTCGAAGCACTATTGCACGATCGCGACCACCCCGCGGGCGCATGAAAAGCGGTTCCCGTGGGAGCTGGCTGGGATCAGGATGGGCGCCGCGGTAAACACCGCGGCACTGGTTCAGTTTGACTTTCATCCAGCACCACCGCCAGCCCCGCTGCCGCCTGGCGCCCCCAGATGCTCAGCGAGCCGCAGGGCAAAGGCGACAATGCTCCAAGTCGGATTGCCGCTGCCGCTGGTGGGAAAGACCGAACCGCCGCAGATGAACAGGTTATCGACCCCGTGCACTTTGAGATCGGCATCGACGACGCCGGTGGCCGGCCGCGCGCTCATCCGGGTGCCGCCGAGGTGGTGCGATGCGTCAGCGAACAAGGCCGGCTCCAGAGCGTTCGGGTCCGACAGCAGGCGACCGAGTCCGCGCGTCTCCAGCACAGTCCGCAGGGTCTCTTGGAGCTGCACCAGTGTTTCGATCTCCGGCGGATGAAGGCGCCAGTTCAGCCGCGCCAGGGGATTGCCGAACCGGTCCTTGCCGGTCCCCAGCGTGATCCGGCTGTCGGGGTCGGGCACCTGCTCGCAGTGATTGAAAACCACCAGGTTGCGGCGCTGCACCCGCGCCAGGGCGCGGGCGCGGAAGTAGAGCCGGTACAGACCGTAGGGCAGGATCTCGCGCGGGGTCAGATGATAAATCAAGTCGTGAATGGGGGGGCGCAGTGAAGGGTCGAGGCGCCGCCCGGCATAGCCGCGACGCAACAGACATTTCATGACCTGAAGCGTCGTGTCATAGCCCTGTTCAACGACCGGCGGGCGCGCCACTTCAAAGTGGAGATAGCCGTTCAGGCAGCGCCGGGCGCGTTGCGTGTCGAACGCCAGGCCAAGGCCGGGCTGCATCATGCCGCCGCTGATCGGCGAACCGAGATACCCGGTGAGGTCGACACCCGCACTTAATCGAATCTTCCCATAGAGGGCGCGCGGATGATCCATGAAATAGCGGCCGAGCGGCTCTCGCGGGTAGCGCGCTTGCGGATTGTCCAACAATCCCAGCAACAGCAGGCGGGTGTTTTCGATCCCGCCCATCGCCAGGATAAAGCGTCCGGCACGCACCTCGTGCGCCGCGCCGCCGGTGGACGGGACCGCCCGTAGCGCGGTAACCCGCACTCCCGATTCGTTCAGACGCAGCCCGGTCACCGTCAACCCGATGATAATCCGGCAGGCCGGACAGGTTTTCAGGGTGGTGCCGAAGAGGCTCCAGAAATCCGGCGGACGCTTCGCCCACAGGGCGAGTTTCGGCGAAAAACCGGCACGTCCGAAGTGCGCACAGCGGACCTCCGGCGTCGGCTGCGAGGCCCTGGTCGCCACACGCTCGACGAATGGTTCCGGCAATCGCATCAGGCGTGCAGCCTGCCGCAAGAAACCGAGATACTCGGCGAAGGACACCGGCCAACCGCTCGCCGGAACCCAGTCGCGGGTCTCGAAATCGATCGGCTCCAGTGGCATACAGCGCCCGGCCCAGAGATTGGCATTCCCCCCGAGCATCCGCAGTCGATGCACAAAGTGCTCGCGGATCGGGTGACCGACCGACTCCAGCGTGCTTAATTCCTGGGTGTCCTGATGCGGCGCAGCATACCCGCTTTCAACGACACAGATCAAGGAGACATTTGCGCTGCGGCGTTTTTCGCGGACGCGTCGGGACCGGGGGTCGGCGCCAGACGGGCTGACGCAGAGAGATTTCTGGGCGAATACCGGCGAAATCGGGTCGCCGCGCCAGCCATTTGAGA
>Ga0247839_1000288_pt1 | contig 88947 bp, 77 predicted proteins | sample LaCruzMarch2015__6_FD_192405 | JGI IMG/M metagenome (GOLD analysis project Ga0247839, IMG submission 192405) | Freshwater microbial communities from meromictic Lake La Cruz, Castile-La Mancha, Spain - LaCruzMarch2015_16m | ecosystem: Environmental > Aquatic > Freshwater > Lake | place: Spain...
TGGGGCTGGCACGGCGATTGGTTGAGACCAAGCTGGACGGGCGCATCAGCGCCCGCAACCGGGACCGCGGCGCCGAATTCACGATCCGGCTGCCACTCGGCGCGGCGGGTGACCTCGGCGCTGACCAGCGGGATATTCAGGTCCGTCAGCCCGGCCGCGGTCCGGCGTCTCCCCCCGACTCCCGGCGCAGCGCCGCGACCGACTCGGCATCGAGGCCGGTGGCCGCGGCGATCGCCAAGTCGTCGAGACCGGTCAGACGCAGCAGATTGAGCGCGGTCTGGCGTTGGGTCTCGGTGCGGCCTTCCTCCCGGATCGCATCCAGGTCCGCATAGCCGCGCCGTTGCAAGAGGTTGCGCAGGACGATCTCCTGGGCCGCGGCGCGGTCGAAGAGTGCCGCGACCGGCACCGGGTTGCGCAGGATTCCGGGGGCCTTGAGTTCCTCTCCAACACCCAAGGTCTGCATCGGCTGGCCAGGGGCATGGACCTCGACCCGGCGGGGACCGACCAGCCGCACCACCCAGACCAGACGGGTGCCGTGCCCCAGCAGTTCCGCGATCTTGGACCTGAGATCCGACTCGTTCTGCCCGCGCCCCGCGTATTCCAGCGCGAGCAGCGGTGCGTCCGGCAGCCAGCCGCCCTGCCCGTCAGCGGGCGGGCTCGCCACCGAGACATCGGGTGCGCGCAAGGTCCCGGGGTCGGGCGAGAAGCCGGCATCGACCCCGGTCCACTGCACGTCCGGGTCGCTGTCGACGATCGCCGCACCGGTGGCGTTCGGACCCGCATGGTCCGCCCGCGCGGGTGCGCAGTAGCGCGGGTGGCCATCGGTCAGTTCGTAACGGTCGCCGTCTTGCAGTTGGTCGGCGCGGAACGGGCCATGACCGGGGCGCGATTGTGGGTGGGTCATCTGGGTTTGCTCCGGGGTGCAGGGCACCTTGGTAGCACTTCGGAGTTGCGCGGTCAATTGCTCAGGGCGGCGGTGCGCCCGGGTCCGCGGGGGCCTGGGTCCCGGCCAGCGGCAGCACCAGCCGCGCGAAGTCGGCGCGGTTGACATACTGGATGACGATCTTGCCCTTGGTGTTGCGGGCGATGTCGAAGCCGCGATCCGGGTAGAGCCAGTGGACGATGCCGTTGGTGGGGTCCAGGCGGCGCTCGCTGGGGGGGCCGAAACGCTTCTCGATGGTCTCGTCATCCAGGCGCGCCTGGGGCAGGTAGGTGATGCTGCGGATGGGACGTAGCAGCAGGGTCTCGACGTCGTTCGGGTCGAGCTTGATCTTCTTGTCGCCGCTTTCCATCCGGCTGATGCGCAGCCCGCGTTCGTACATGGGTTTGAGCGTTGCCTGGTCGACGTCCAGGGTGATGATGAAATCGGCCCGCAGGCTCTGGAGATAGACCTGCTCGAAATAGACCTCGACCGCCAGGGGTTCCGGCGCCCCGGGGGTCTCGAACAGGTTGATGGTCCCATCCTCGCCAAAGAACCGGCGGACCTCGGCTAAGCGGGTCTCGCCCAGGGTGAAGCCGAAGACCTGGGCGTCCCCGGCCCGGTTGGTGGTGACGCGCCAGGGCAGGCGCACCTTCTCGTCCTGGATGCGGGGCGGCATCAGCAGCAAGGCGCCGACGAAGCCGAGCACGGCGGCGACGAGGATGGTCAGGATGTACTTACGGTCCATGAACGCGACGGCTCCGAATAGAGTGCTGACCGGGGTGCCGGGCGGGCCGGCGGTGGCCTCGGGATCAGACGGGGTTGCTGATTTGAAAGCGCGGCCGGGCCGCCGATGCACGCGACGACCTTCGTGGCGTGGACTATCGCTGCGGCTACGATCATCATCCGAGCCAGCGGCCGGTGCGATGTAGGTCGCCCTTCAGGACGACAGCGCCAGCACGCGGCCCGCTCGCCCGCAAGGGCGACCTACACCGGCCAGTGGCCGGAACGATGATCGAGGCCGGCGATGCGATGGGGTCCCGGGACTGACGGGCCACGCACCGGCGACTCACAGGGGCAACAGGCCCGCGACGACCCGACGGCCCTCGGCCATCAGGATGTTGTAGGTCCGGCAGGCGGCCCCGGTGTCCATCACCTCGATGCCGACCCGCCGCGCCGCCAGGACGCGGTACAGCGACGGATCGGGGAACACCTGGACCGCCCCGGTGCCCAGCACGATCACCTCCGGGTCCAGGTCCAGGAGGGCCTGGAGGTGGTCGGGCGTCAGCGCACCGACGTCGCACGGCCCCCAGTCGGTGATGATCCGCCCCGGGGTGAGGATCAGGGCACCGCCATAGGTCCGCCCGCCAATGCGGATCCCGGCCGGTCCGTAGGCCTCGACCAGGTTCCCGCCGCTGTTGTCTGTCTCTGCGAATCGCATGGTGGAACCATACCGGATCGACCCGGGGTGCGACAAGGTGTGGTTGACGCTTGCCGGCCGGCGCGGGCATGATCGGACCCGGCGTAGCCACGGTCGCGCGGCGCCGCGCTCGCATCCAGGGCTTCATCAATGGGGTACGCATGACCAGGACTTTCGCCAGGTGGCCCGCCCGTGTCCCCACCGGCCCCTTCGCCCGCGCCCGGTTGGGAGCGCCGCTCGCGGCCCTGCTTGCCGTCCTCCTGACGGGCTGTGCCGGCGGGCTCATCGGCCCCTTGCCGCGGGTGAGCAACCCCGCGACCGCCGCCACCGTGACCGTCTTCCGCGACTTCTCGCTGCCGGGGTTCTTCGCCCCCATCACCCTGCGGATCGATGACCGCAAGACCTTCCGGGTGTGGATCAACCAGGCGTTCGACTTCCAACTCGACCGGGGTGAATACCTCTTCTATTTCACCATCGGCTTCAACGAGTGCCGGCGGGTGGTCTACATTCAGCCGGGGCGGACCTATCGGTTCCGGCTGCGGCCGAATTGCATCAGTTTCGAGCCCCCCATTTGATTGGCACGGGGGTTTATCCGCAAATGAACGCCAATATTCAAGAGCTTGGACCTGGCCGCCAGTTCACGTCAGTAACGAGCCGGAAGTATGTTAAGCAACGACAACGACGCGACAACGACGCGACAAGCATTCCCTGATGGATTTGTGAAAAACCTTGGCGAGCTTGGCGCCTTGGCGTGAGACCTGCGCTTTGTTCGGATCACTGCCCGGCGTCCAACGGCCGCCAGTCGGCAAAGGCGGCCGCCTGACCCAGGCACCGCCCGGCTCCGTCCACCAGGTTCCAGACGCAGGCGCCCGCGATCAGGAAGCGGCGTCCGCTCGCGCTGACCCGGACCCCCGTATAGTCGTCGATGTACCCACGCGCGGCGACCTCCCGCAGCAGTTGCTCCCGCTCGGCCCGCGCGGGCGCCTGCGCCGTGTAACGGGAGGGTAGACTGGTGAGTTGCTCCCAGTCGAGTTCAAAGAGCCGCTGCGCGGTGCGGTTGCCGTAGGTGAGGATAGGATCCGCCGCCGTGTCGTGGGACAGCAGCGCGAAGGGCGCCTCGTACAGGGCCAGGGCCGCGGCCCGGTCGTCCAGGGCGGGGTCGACCAGGTCCCGGCCAGTCAGGGCGTGGTAACTGCGCCGCAGGAGACCCACGTGGTCGTAGAGGAAGCCGTTGGACTCGTCTGGTGCTGGAAGCCTGGCGTGTATCATGGTGATCTGCGCTCCGGTGGTGGCGGCGGACTCCGGCAATGAGCCTCGCAGGGTCTAGCCTAACGCGAAATCGGCGCGCGCCGCGCTCCGCCCCCGGTCGTTCCGGTCGGTCCGGTCGGCCGCTGAGCCGGCGCGCATCCCCCAGACCCCGGAACCTAATGGCCAATTTCCAGACCCATCTCAATGTCGGCATTTTCGTCAGCGGGGGCACCGTCCTGGCGCTGAAGGGATTCGACCTGGTCCCCCCGGGGCAGGCCCTGACGCTCTTTGCCCTGGGGGTCGCGGGCAGCGTGCTGCCGGACATCGACGCCGACATCTCGGCCCCCGGGCGGACCTTCTTCGGCGTCCTGGGGGCGGCCCTGGCCTTCGGCTGGACCTTCCCGCTCGTGGGGCAGTATCGCTCACTGGATCTCGCGGTGATCTGGTTCGCGCTCTTTCTCGCCGTGCGCTTCCTGCTGTTCGAGGCCTTCGCCCGCTTCACCGTGCATCGCGGCATCTGGCACTCCTGGCTCGCCGTCGTCTTCGTCACCCTGGCGACGGTGAACATCGGCCACCGGCTAATGGAGCAGGCGCCGCGCACCGCCTGGGTCGCCGGCCTGATGGTGGGGGTGGGCTATCTCACCCATCTGTGCCTGGACGAGATCTACAGCGTAGACCTCTACAACAAGCGGGTGCGCCGCTCCTTCGGCACCGCGCTCAAGCCCTTCAGCCTCTCCGATCCCCTGAGTAGCCTGGCCATGGCCGCGGGGGTCGGCCTGCTGGCCTGGCTGGCCCCGCCGATTGACTTCCCCCAACTCCCAACCCGGGGCGAATGGGTGGCCTGGCTGCATCAGGGCCTGGCGCAACTGACCGCCTGGTACGCCGCGGCCCTGGCCGTGGTGCGCGACTGGCAGCGTTAGCCGTCACTGGCCGGTTGCGGCCAGGTCCCACGGGCGGCGGAACCGCTGCGCGTTCCGCCTTACCGGCTGGGCTCAGCGTCAGCCCCAGACCGGGACCCGGCGTTGGTCTTGATGGCGGCGATGGCAGCTGCGTAGGGTCCGCTGTGCGGACCAACGGCCTCGCGGTGAGTCCGGTAGGGTGGATAAGGCGCGCGGCACGGCACCTGGGATGGGCACGACCTCGGACCGCGCCGCATCCACCGACCCCGGGCCGGTGGTGGATACGCTACGCTTATCCACCCGCACTCATACCAAAAGGGCGGGGGGCGTCCCGCCCCTTTGGTGTCGTTGTCGTTGTCGTAATCGTTGTCGAATCCGATTACGACAACGACAACGACAACGATCCCGTCCGTCGTTCGAGTTCTTCGGTAGCGCAACGTCCGGAAATCGCCTTAGAATCGCGGGATCGGGATAAATCCCCATCCGCCCAAAGGACCGGACCGCCATGCCCCAGGTCTTTCTCTCCCACAGCAGCGCGGACGACGCCCTGGTCCGCCGGCTGCAACAGGCGCTCGCCGACCTGGGCGAGGACCTCTGGATCGACTCGCGCGAACTGCGCGGCGGCGACCCGCTGTGGCCCGCCATCCAACAGGCGATCGAATCCGCCGCCGCCTTCGCCGTCCTGGTGAGCCCGGACGGGCTCCAGTCGCGCTGGGTCGGCAAGGAATTGCGCCATGCCCTGGACGTCCAGTCGCGACGCAGCCGCGCGGGCTACCCGGTCATCCCCCTCACGGTCGACGACACGCGGCTCGGGGTCCTCGAAGGCTATTTCGAGGACGAGCCCGCCTACATCCCCATCAGCAGCGCACCCGGCGGCATCGACGCCGCACTCAACGCCATCCTGATCGCCCTCGGCCGGCGCCTCCCCGCCGACGTGGCGCCGACCCCGCAGCCGGCGCCCGAGCCGATCGAAGAACTGGTGCTGGAGCTCACGGACCTGCGCTACGAGGACCTGGGCGCGGGCGTGCGCCGCCCCAGCGCCCGCGCCCGACTGGTCCACGAACCGGCGCCCGGTCCACAGGGCGCCGGCCGCCGCGAGGTGGCGAGCGCGCGCAGTTGGCGCCTCACCGCCCCCTTGGGTCCCATCGAGGCCGATGACATCCGCTGGTACCTGGAGAAATACGCCGTCTGGCCCGGCACCCAGTTCGCGGAGCGTGCCCGGCGCGTCGAGCAGGACCTGGCACGCTGGGGCCAGGACCTGCACCAGGCCGCCCTGCCCGCGGAGCACACCGCCAACGTCCTGCAATCCTGGTCACGCATCGGCGACGGGGCCGCCCGGCGCTTCTCGGTCCTGGTCGACTGGGAGGCCGCGCTGGAGGCCGCGGCCACCCCGGAACAGACACAGACCGCCCGCGAGGCCGCCACCGCCCTGCTCGGCCTGCCCTGGGAACTGCTGCACGACGGCGCGGGCTTCCTGTTCCAGGGCCGCAAGCCCGTGCGGGTGCGTCGCCGCCTGCCTAACACCCGGGTGCTCGACCTGCCGCTGCTGGACCCGCCCATCCGGTGCCTGCTGGTCAGCCCCCGGCCGGAGGACGGGTCCTGCGGCTACATCGACCACCGGGTGAGCGCCCTGGCCCTGGTCGAGGCGATGGAGGGCCTGGGCGGGCTGGTGGAACTCGCCATCCTGAGCCCCCCGACCCTGGGTGCCCTGCGTGAGGAACTGGCGCGCGCGGCCGGGGCGCACACCCCCTACCACGTCGTCCACTTCGACGGTCACGGCGTCTACGACCGCCGCGCCGGGCTCGGCGGGCTCTGCTTCGAGGACCCGAACGACACCGACCGGCTCGACGGCCGCCGCCACCAGACCGTCTTCACCGACACCCTCGGGCCACTGCTGCGCGACCACCGCATCCCGCTGGTCTTCCTGGAGGCCTGTCAGAGCGCCCAGGCCGAGCAGGCGTCCGAGTCGGTCGCCTCGGAACTCCTCAAGGTCGGGGTCGCCTCCGTGGTGGCAATGAGCCACTCGGTCCTGGTCGAGACTGCCCGGCGCTTCGTCGCCGCCTTCTATGTGGCGCTGGCCTCCGGCCAGCGCGTCGGCCAGGCCATGTTGGCCGGCCAGCAGGCGCTGCACGAGGACAGCTTCCGCGGCAGCATCTTCGGCGCCGGTGAACTGCGACTCAAGGACTGGTTCGTCCCCGTCCTCTACCAGGAGCGCGAGGACCCGGCCCTCTTCCACCAGGCCCCGGCCCCGCACACCCGGGCGGATCTTACGCGGCGGCTCCAGACCCGGCTCGGCGCCATCCCGGACCCGCCGCCCACCGGCTTCGTCGGGCGCAGCCGCGAACTCCTGGCCCTGGAGCGGCAGCTCCGCCCGGCCCACCGCGGGCTGCTGCGCAAACGGCGCTGGGCCCTGATCCGCGGCCAGGGCGGCGAGGGCAAGACCGCGCTCGCCTGCGAGCTCGGGCGCTGGCTGGTCCGCTCCGGCCAGGTCGAGCGCGCTGCCTTCTGCTCGGTCGAGTCGCACGGGCTCCCCGCCGCCGTCCTCGACGCCCTGGGCCGCCAACTCGTCGGCCCCCAGTACAGCGCCGCCGCCTACCCCGACCAGGACCACGCCTGCCAACCCATCGAGCGCGCACTCAAAGAGCGCCCGACGCTGCTGATCATCGACAACCTGGAGAGCATCCTGCTCCCGCCCTACCAGGCCGCCCAGACCCCGGCGGCCATCGCCGAGGAGGGGGCGGCGACGGCCGCCGAGATCCTGGCCCTGTGCACGCGCCTGCTCATGGCGGGCGAGACCCGCATCGTCTTCACCAGCCGCGAGGCCCTGCCCGCGCCGTTCGACCGCCCGGACAACCGGCGGGAACTCACGCGGCTGGCCCCGGTGGACGCGGTGCAGTTCGTCGAGCGGGTGCTGAACCTGGAGGGGGCCGGCACCGACGCCGATGCCGCCCGGGAGGAGATCGAGGCCCTGGTCGAGGCCGTCCACGGGCACGCCCGGACTCTGGCCTTGATCGCGCCCAGCCTGCGGGCGCTCGGCCCGGCGCGCACCCGCGTCGCCCTCGTCGACCTGATGGCGCAGATGGAGCGCGACTTTCCCGGGAGCCGGGAGCAGTCGGTCTATGCCGGGGTGGCGCTCTCCGTGCAGCGGCTGGCGCCGGTCAACCAGGAGCGGGTGCGGGTGCTGGGGGTCTTTCACGGCGGGTTCCAAATGGACGTGCTCAGGACCATGACTGGCTGGAGTAACGCCGAGATTCATTCGCTGGGTAGGGACTTGACGAGCACCGGTCTGGCGACGCTCGATCCGTACGGCCACCTGACCCTCAATCCCGCCCTCTGCCCCTGGCTGCGCGAGCGGCTGACATCGGCAGAGCTTGAGGACCTCAGCACCCGCTGGGGTGAGGCCATGGGGCAGTATGTCGGGTTCCTGGTTCAGCGGCAGGGCCAACGGACCGAGGTCGCCGCGACCCTGACGCTGCTGGGGCTGCCGAGCCTCTTTGCGCTGCTGGATCGGGTGCAGGCGGCCGGGGAGGCCGAGGCGACCATCGATCTCGCCACCTCGCTCTACCGCTTGTTGCAATGGCTCGGTCGGCCGCGCCTGCTCGCGCGCGTCGGGCAGGTGCGCGATGCCGCGGCCCAGGCACTCGGGGCGGGCGCAGGCGCGGCCTGGGGCCATGCCCGGTTCGAGGCCGAGCGCACCCGCATCGAGCAGCAATTGGCCGACGGGCGCCTGCGCGAGGCGATCACGGGCGCGCAGGCCCTGCTCCAGCGTGCCCGGGCGGCGGGTGGGGTCGCCTATTCGGGTGCCGATTGCGACTTGGCGGGAGCCTGCTTCCTGCTGGCACGGGTCCTCACGACCGCCGGCGGCGTCGGACCGGCCCTGCCCCTGCTGGACGAGGCCAGGCAGGGCTTCGAGGCCATCGCGCGGGACCAGGGCGACCAGGCGGCGGAGCGGATGGCGTCCGCCTGCCTGACGGAGCAAGGCAACTGTTTACTGTACCTGGGTCGGCTCGACGAGTCGGCGGCCGCCTATGCAGAGGGCATCCGCCGCGCCGAGCGGCGCGGTGACGAGCGCTCAGTCGCTGTCGGTCAGGGCAACCTCGGCACCGTCCGCCTGCAACAGCGCCGCTACCGGGAGGCGCTGGACGCCTATGCGCAGGCCCGTGCGCGCTTCACTGACCTGGGCGAGCAGGGCGGCGTCGCCCTCTACTGGCACCAGACCGGCAGGGCCTATCAGGAGTCGGGCAACCCGGGGGCGGCGGAGGATGCCTACCGGGAGTCGCTGGCGATCGCGGTGCGCCTCGGCAATCGCACCGGGCAGGCGGGTACGCTCACCCAACTGGGCAATCTGTATAAGGACGTCCTGAACCGCCCCGAGGAGTCGGTGACCTTCTACCGGCAGGCCGCGGACCTGTATGTCGAGATCGGTGATGAGGCAAAGGAGGGCCTCGTCAGGAGCAATCTCGGGGACACACTGCGCCGGCTTGGGCGCCTCGACGAGGCGCGCCGCCAGGTCCAGCGGGCGATCGAGTGCAAGGCGCCATTCGGCCACGCCGCCGAACCCTGGAAGACCTGGGCCATCCTCGCCGACATCGAGTCCGCCGCCGCCAACCCCGGCGCCGCCGCCGCGGCCAGCGACCAAGCCCGCGCCGCCTACCTCGCCTACCGCCGCGACGGCGGCGAGAGCTACTCCGGGGCCGGCCGGCTCGCGCTCGCCGTGACCGTGTACCTGAACGCCGGCGATCGGGCCGCCGCCCGGTCGCTGCTGCGTCAGGCCGCCGCCGATCCGTTCTGGCAGAGCGACCTGGGCCGCCCCTTTATCCAGGCACTGGACGTGATCGCCGCCGGCAGCCGCGACCCCACACTCGGCGAGGCCCCCGGCCTGTATTGGGAGATGGCCACCGAGGTCCAACTCCTCCTCGAGACCCTAGCCTGACATGAACCGCCTCCTCGCCGCCTTCGCCCTCCTGGGCCTCCTGTCCTCGCTGGCGGTCCACCTCGCGGCCCTGCTCGGCATCGACCTGGCCACGCGCTTCCCGGCGGTCTGGCTGCTGCACGCCGGTATCTTCGTGGTCTTCATCCCCTTCGTGTTCCAGGCCCGCCGGGAGCGGGGGGCGCGGCCATCGGGGGCGACCCTCTGGGCGCTGTACCCGCGCTGGGCGCGCCTGCTCGGCCTGTTCCTCGCGGGCTAGGTCGCGCTGAACTTCCCGCTGTTCATCCACAAGACCGAGGGCGGGAGTCCGCTGATCCGCGACGGCCAGTTTGTGCTCCAGGCGCACAGCCGCTTCATCCGTAACCTGACGGCGGACGAATACCAGGCCCAGCAAGTCAACATCCTGCGCGGTTCCTCCGGGCACTGGCTGATCTTCTATTACATGCCGCTCGTCTTTTTCATGGGCCGCGGCCGTTACGGGGCCACCAGCCGCACCGCCTGAAAGGCCACTGCAGGTCGAGGCTTTAGCCGCTCCGGCGTGCGGACGCCACTGATTTTCCTTGGAAAGGTGGAGAGCTTTGCTTTGGTCGAGCACTGCCGGGCTATCACCAAGCGGAGTTTGGTGACGAGGGCAAATAGGCGACCTACTGTCGTGGGAGCGCCGACCGCCTGTCGGGAGGAAATCCTGCTATGCTCGTCAGGTTCCTACGCCATGTACCCCCGACGTTTGTCAGGTCAGCCAACATGCAATCCGTCAATATCCGTCAACTCAAGAACAACCCCTCCGAGGCGGTCCGCAAGACGCACGACGGCCCAGTCCTGGTCCTCAAGGGCGATCACCCGGAGGCCATACTGATGCACCTGGACGCATCCGCTGCCACCGCGGAGGGCGACGGGCTGGCCTTGGCCTTGGCCGTCGCACTCTACAAAGACGGTGCCATGTCGCTCGGTCGATCCGCCCGCGTGGCACGGGTCAGCGTGTCCGCCATGACGACCCATCTGTCCCGACTCGGTATCCCCGTGGCCGGTGCCGACCCGATCGATCATCGCCCTGACATGCAGACCCTTGATCAATGGCTCGCCTCGTCTTGACGAAACCTCTTGATTGGCAATTTTTTGGTCTCATGGGAAAAGGCAGTAACGTGACTTATTATTTGTCGGGTGGGAGTGATCAATGAAAATCTCGGAAATCTGTTTTAAAGACTACAAAGCCTATAATGGAGATGGGGGGAGTGAAAAGCTCCAGCAGATGAGGTTGGCTCCTCTTACTCTATTTTTTGGTAAGAATAATAGCGGGAAAAGTGCTGCAATTCGACTCCCTCGATTGCTACTCGGCGGTCTGGAGTGCGATGATGCTCGCGTCTTGCCCGTCGATGTTCGTGGGTTAAGCTACGGCGCCAATTTTCTTGATCTCGTTCATGGCGGGGCGTTTTTTCGTCGACCGGAATTTCATATTCTTGGAGAACACAACGGCGACAAGATCGATTTATCGGTAACCCTCTATAGTCCTACAGCGTTATCGGCCGATGACCCTCCGCGTATCTGGTCTTACATGATGCGTATGCCAAAATTGATATCCATCTCTGGTCCTCCTGAGCCGGATGCGACCGCACCGGCTTTCCAAGGGCTTCTTCCGCCTGATGCGTATTGGGACCCCTGGCGCAAGGCTGTGAGGGCGTTGCTGGATGAGATGGTGCACTTGGGGCCTACTCGATCTCCAGTGTTGGCCGCTTACTCGAATGAGCAATTCGCCGGATTGGATCTTCGCGGCACACAAGCACCGCAACTTCTCCGTATAGATAGCATGCTTGCTGATGAGGTGGGTCGTTGGTATGCCGAAAATATGGATGGTTGGCGATTGGTTTTGAAGCGTGATAATGACAGTTTTAGCCTCCAGTTGAAGCGTACCGGCCCCCTGTCGACAAATCTCTCGCAGGGTGGGGAAGGACTCCAGCAGGTGCTGCCGGTTGTCGTGCATCAACTTTGGCGGCAGCGGCAGGGGATTGAAGCGGCGCCATTTTTGGACGTCGTTGAGCAACCGGAGTTACATCTCCACGCAGATGTGCAAGCCCCGCTTGCCGATTTATTCATCGATACTGCACTTCAGGGGCGAGGTCAGATCCTGGTTGAGACTAACTCGGAGCCCATTCTGCTTCGCGTGCAACGCCGAATAGCGGAAGGCTATATAGCACCCAATCAGGTGGCGCTCTATTTCGTTGATGTGACTAAGGATAAGAGTGAGCTTAGGTCGATCAAGTTGCATCCTGATGGTGAAGTCGATTGGTGGCCTGCTGGAGTATTCGAGGCTGACTTTACTGAGGTTGCAGCTATTCGGCGGGCTCAGAAAGCGCGTGAGCCTCAGCGGCGTCAATCATGAGATTTATCCTTCACGCAAGTGCCCTGGACGGTAGCGATGAAGTGTTGAGTCTTATTGATCGTCTCGTTGATCGACTCGCCGATGAGGTGCATCATGTCGAAGTGCCCGATTCGGATTTGCTAAAGGCCTCTGCATGGTATCGAGATGCTCGCCCAACGCGTCGGAAGGTTTTGACTGCTGCGGTAGCGACGCCGCCTCGAAAACACGTCGATGGGCATGGAGTCCATGTTCGGGTGGTTGAAGTTCATAGCCTCGCAGATGCGCGGATTGCTGACAAGGTCGCGCATACGCCCTTGACGATCCTGGTCGAAGACCGCGAGGCCGATGGCGTCTTGCTCGATATACTAGTAGAGGAATTTGGCTCTCCGGAACTGCGTTCTTTGTGGAAGCGTGCTCAAGAGGTCACACCCAAGGCTATTGAGATAGACACCGCCGGTGGAGTGGGGGCAATGCCACAGCGTGTGGTGCGCGCGGTTGAGGATGCCTCGAAAGAGGGGCGTCCTGTTCGACTCTTTGTGTTGTGCGACTCGGATCGGCGTTGGCCTGGGGACAGTGGTCATCAGAGCCACCGAGATATAGAAAATGTCCGTCTGAAGTGTTCCGATTGCTCTATCCCGTTACACGTCTTGCTAAAGCGAAATGCGGAGAACTATATACCGGATAGCGTGATCAAGGCGGCCAGAGACGACCCCCGAAACCAGAGCGATAGGCATCGCTTTAACGCGCTGCTCCGGCGGACTCAGATGCAGCGAGATCATTTTCCGCTCAAGGATGGACTGAAGGACAAAGAAAGAGAGGAGGCAATTGTCGCTGGCTTGTATAGCCCCTTGGATGTTCCTGATCTTGAATTACTCGAGGAACGGCTGTTTCCGAAGCGTCCGCGACCGTTCCTGTTCTTGTACAACGGGCGACGCGCCGATTTTTCCAGTCACGAACTTCGGGCACGCGACGGCGCAGATGAGATTAATGCCCTTCTCGACGCCATAGCTGCGGAGCTATAGATTATTATGAGCGATGAAAAAAATGAGATTCCCGAAATCACGCCTCAGGTTATTCACCTGATCGATCTGCTTAAGCGGGCTAAGGAAGGGCGGCTCCGTGTGCCCCGTTTTCAGCGAGAGTTTATCTGGCGCCGCCAAGATATCGTCGATCTATTCGATTCTATTGCGCGCCAATATCCTATTGGTACGCTATTTCTTTGGGGCGCTCAACCGATCCCGAGCAGTCGTCCACACATTGGGCCACTCCGCCTTCCCGACTATAGTGGTGAGACATGGTTGGTGCTCGATGGTCAGCAGCGACTGACAACCTTGGTGGGTGTCCTGCTGGCTGGAGAACCACAGTGCTCTACGGAGGGCGACGACGATCCGCAACGGTGGAGTTTGTTCTTTGATGCGAAAACTAATTCCTTTTCCCATGCAGCAAAGGAAGCCCTTCTGCCATCCCACTTTGTGCCCGTGCCAGCGCTACTCGATACCGTGAAGCTGTATGATCAACTCGAAAAAATGATGCGGACGGTCTCGCCGGATCAGGATCCAGGTGCCCCTAGCCGCGAAGTTGTATTCCAGTGGATCGGGCGTGCGCAGGAAGTTGCCAGGGCAATTCAGAGCTATCGGATTCCACTGGTCGAGATCAAGACTAACAACCTGAGTATCGCAGTGGAGAGTTTTTCGCGACTTAACAAGAAAGGGCGAAGTATCGGCCAGGACGAGATGTTCTCCGCACTAACCTACGAGGAAGGTGACGCAGGAGCTTTCCACCTTGCACCGGAGATCGACACATTACAGCAGGATATGATTCGTTCCGGATTTGGTGAGGTGGATCGCGTCATTCTTCTACGGGCGGTTCTGATCGCCGCCGGTGAGGATATGTACCGTACCGACTGGACCAGCCTCGGCGACGCAGTCAAAGAAAAGGTCCGTACCCAGTTGCCTCAAGGCGTCGTCCAAGCCGGAAAAGGCCTGGCGCACGCTAGGGCGTTTCTTCGAGACCTTGGTGTCTTGAATGCCCGGATGCTTCCCTACAGCATGCAACTTGTCGCCCTATCGGCCTTTTACGGTAGGTGTGAGAATCCAAATTCAGCGCAACTAACACTATTGAGGCGCTGGTTCTGGGTGTCCTCGTTCGGCGGCTGGTTTGGGGCACGGAATCCTGCAATCGTCCTCAAACTGGTGGAGGAGCTTCGGGATGATACTTCCAAGGACATCAATCCTATAGGATTTAAGTACATGGATATCGAGCAGGCAGCGCTTCCTCCGCCACTTCGTTTTGATCTACGAAGCGCGCGAGTGAGGGCGATGCTGTGTGTACTGCTCGCACGTAAGCCCCAGCGTCCCGATGGGACTGAATTGGGCTTGGATGAGGCGGCCCGGCTATTGTTTGAGCGTGGCCCTGAATCGATGCGCAGACTTTGCGCCACCGTTCATGACGGGAACTTGCGAAAGAGCCCCGCGAATCGGGTGCTGGATGTGGCTCAGGAAGTTAGAGGGCAGGCGAAAAATTGGATGGTGAAATTGGCGCCAGCTATCCGTGATAGGGTATTGGAGAGTCACGCGATTCGCGCAGACTTCTTTTCATTGCTAGAATCTGGAAACAACGACGGATTCCTCCAGCAACGTGTTGCTTTCTTGGCAGAGATTGAACGCGAGTTTATGGAGAAGGTCCATGTGACTCCCCCCGTTTCGAATATTCCAGCACCGTCAGCTTACGACTCAGATGATATCGAATGTTTTGATGATCTGGACGACATTGAACTTCTTGAGGGTCCCGATATGGATGCGCTGGACCTTTGGAGCTAAGCAGGCCCAATCAATAGATGTAATGGGTAACTTACGCCCATCCATCGGTCTAGGATGATCTTGCTAGTAATTTTGGAGCGCGAACCCTGCTTCGCGAGGTGCTGCATAACGAGACGCAACCAATGGAAGCGGCACTTGCAGTGCGGGCGGAGGATTGTGTGAGGGTTGCGCTACACTGGTAGGTCGAATTTGGACCGAATACAGGTGCTACGTATGACCGGCGCGATCATCAGCCTCAGCGAGTTCAAGTCCGACGCCAGCCGGTTGTTGGCCAAGATGCGCGAGAAGCCGGGCGTCCTGGTATTGACCCAGAACGGCCGCGGCCGGGCCGTGGTTCAGGACTATGAACAGTACCAGGCGGACCAGCAGGTTCTCTTGATGCTCAAGCTACCGGTGCAGGGGGAGACCGACATCGCGCAGGGGAGGGTGATCCCCCAAGACGAGGTCTTCGCGGACCTGCGCAACGAGTTGGCGGGGCTGGGGCCTGACGGTGGCGCAGACGCCGGCGCCGCGACTCCCCTTCAAAGGCGCGCAGTTGCACGGTGACGACCTGGCACCCGCGCTCACGCCGAGTGAGTGGGGGGAGCTTTACCAGTCATCCCCCCCGTGACTCAGGGACCCAACCATGCCCACAACGCCGCTCTTTCTCTCCCACAGCACCTTGGACGATGCCCTGGTCCGCCAACTGCGCCAGGCGCTCGCCGAGCTTGGCGAGGAACTCTGGATTGACTCACGCGAACTGCGCGGTGGCGATCTGCTGTGGCCGGCGGTTGCGCAGGCGATCGAGTCTGCGGCGGCTTACGCGGTCCTGGTCAGCCCCGCCGCCCTGCAATCGGACTGGGTCGGCGACGAGCTGGCGCATGCGCTGCGGGTCTAGCGCGACCACGGCCCGGCGCACTACCCGGTCATCCCTCTCTCGCTCGACGGCACCCGGCTCGGGGTCCTGAAGCAGGTCTTCGGCACCGAGCCGGTCTACATCCCCATCAGCAGCGCACCCGACGGCCTCGACGCGGCACTCGACGCCATCCTGACCGCGCTCGGCCGGCGCCTGCCGTCCGACCGGCCACCGACCGCGCAGCCGGCACCCGAGCCGGTCGAGGAACTGGTCCTGGAACTCACCGATCTGCGTTTCGAGGACCTGGGCTTCGATGACCTGGGCGCGGGCGTGCGCCGCCCCTCGGCTCGCGCCCGGCTGGTCCACGAACCGGGACCCGGTCCACAGGGGGCCGGGCGACGCGAGGTCGCGAGCGCCCGCAGTTGGCGCCTCACCGCGCCCATCGGACCCATCGAGGCCGATGACATCCGCTGGTACCTGGAGAAATACGCCGTCTGGCCCGGCACCCAGTTCCGCGACCGCGCCCGGCGGGTGGAGGAGAGCCTCATCCGCTGGGGCCAGGACCTCCACCGCGCCGCCCTGCCCCCGGAGCACACCGCGAACGTCATGCAGTCCTGGTCGCGCATCGCCGACGGGGCCGGCCGGCGCTGCTCGATCCTGGTGGATGCAGAGGCCACGCTCGAGGCCGGGGCCACGCAGGACCAGGTCCGCAGCGCCCGCGAGGCCGCCACCGCCCTGCTGGGGCTCCCCTGGGAACTGCTGCACGACGGCACCGGCTTCCTCTTCCAGGGCGGCAAACCGGTGCGGGTGCGCCGGCGCCTGCCCAACACCCGGGTGCTGGGCCTGCCGCTCCTTAAGCCCCCGATCCGCTGTCTGCTGGTCAGCCCCAGACCCGAGGACGACGCCTGCGGCTACATCGACCACCGGGTGAGCGCGCTCGCCCTGGTCGAGGCGATGGAGGGGCTGGGGGGACTGGTGGACATCACCGTCCTGAGCCCGCCGACCCTGGGTACGCTGCGGGAGGAACTGGAGCGCGCACGGGAGGCAGGCACCCCCTACCACGTCGTCCACTTCGACGGGCACGGGGTCTATGACCGCCAGGCCGGGCTCGGCGGGCTCTGCTTCGAGGACCCGGCCGACAGCGACCGGCTGGAAGGCCGTCGCCACCAGACCGTCTACACCGACACCCTCGGGCCGCTGCTGCGTGACCACCGCATCCCGCTGGTCTTCCTCGAGGCCTGCCAGAGCGCCCAGGCCGAACAGGCGTCGGAGTCGGTCGCCTCGGAACTGCTCAAGGTCGGGGTCGCCTCGGTGGTGGCCATGAGCCACTCGGTCCTGGTCGAGACCGCCCGGCGCTTCGTCGCCGCCTTCTATGAGTCCCTGGCCGCCGGCCGGCGCATCGGCCAGGCCATGCTCGTCGGCCAGCGCGCCCTGGGCGACGACGACTTCCGCGGCCGGGTCTTCGGTGCCGGTGAACTGCGCCTCAAGGACTGGTTCGTCCCCGTCCTCTACCAGGAGCGCGAGGACCCCGCGCTCTTCACCCGCACCCCGGCCCCGCGCACCCGGGAGGACCTCGCGGCGCGGCTTCAGGCCCGGCTCGGTGACCTCCCCGCGGCGCCGCCGACCGGCTTCGTCGGGCGCAGCCGCGAACTCCTGGCCCTGGAGCGGCTGCTCCGCCCGGCGCGGCGCGGACTGCCGCGCGAGCGGCGCTGGGCCCTGATCCGCGGCCAGGCGGCGAGGGCAAGACCGCCTTGGCCTGCGAGCTCGGGCGCTGGCTGGTGCGCTCCGGTCAGATCGACCGCGCCGCCTTCTGCTCGGTCGAGCGCAACGGCCTCCCCGCCGCCGTGCTCGACACCCTGGGCCGGCAGCTCGTCGGAGACCGGTACAGCGCCGCCGCCTTCCCCGACCTGGACCAGGCCCGCCAGCCAATCGAGCGCGTGCTCAAAGAGCGCCCGACGCTGCTGGTCATCGACAACCTGGAGAGCATCCTGCCCCCGCCCGTTCTCGCCGCCGCGACCCCGGCGGCCCTCACCGAGGAGTGGCAGGCAACCGCCGCCGAGATCCTGGACCTGTGCTCGCACCTGCTCAGGGCGGGCGAGACCCGCATCCTCTTCACCAGCCGCGAGGCCCTGCCGGCGCCCTTCGACCACCCGGCCAACCGGCGCGAACTCGGGCGGCTGGCCCCGGAGGACGCGGTGCGGTTCGTCGAGCGGGTGCTGGACCTGGAGGGGGCCGGCAGGGATGCCGACGCCACCCGCGAGGAGATCGAGGCACTGGTCGATGCCGTCCACGGGCACGCCCGCACCCTGGCTTTGATCGCGCCCAGCCTGCGGAAGCTCGGCGCGGCGCGGACCCGCGCGGCGCTCGTCGACCTGATGGCGCAGATGGAGCGCGACTTTCCCGGGAGCCGGGAGCAGTCGGTCTATGCCGGGGTTGCGCTCTCCGTGCAACGGCTCGCGCCGGTCAACCAGGAGCGGGTGAGGGTGCTGGGGGTCTTTCACGGCGGGTTCCAAATGGACGTGCTCAGGACCATGACCGGCTGGAGTAACGCCGAGATTCATTGGCTGGGTAGGGACTTAACGAACACCGGCCTGGCGACGCTCGATTTTTACGGCAACCTGACCCTCAATCCCGCCCTCTGCCCCTGGCTGCGCGAGCGGCTGACAGCGGCAGAGCTTGGGAGCCTCAGCGCCCGCTGGGGTGGGGCCATGGGGCAGTATGTCCGGTTCCTGGTTCAGCAGCAGCACCAACGGACTGAGGTCGCCACGACCCTGACGCTGCTGGGGCTGCCGAACCTCTTTGCGCTGCTGGGTCTGGTGCAGGCGGCCGGGGAGGCCGAGGCGACCATTGATCTGGCGACCAAGCTCTACAGCCTGTTGCAATCGCTCGGCCGGCCACGACTGCTCGCGCGCGTCGGGCAGGTGCGCGATGCCGCGGCCCGGGCGCTCGGGGAGGGCACGGGCGCGGCCTGGGGCCATGCCGGGTTCGAGGCCGAACGCAACCGGATCGAGCAGCAATTGGACGGCGGGCGCCTGCGCGAGGCGATCACGGGCGCGCAGGCCCTGCTCCAGCGCGCCCAGGCGACGGGTGGGGCGGCCTATCCGGATGCCGACTATGATCTGGCAATGGCCTGCTGGCTGCTGGCCCGGGTGCTGCGGACCACCGGCGGCGCCGCGCCGGCCCTGCCGCTGCTGGATGAGGCCAGGCAGCGCTTCGAGGCCATCGCGCGGGACCGGGGCAGCCAGGCGGCGGAGGGGATGGCGTCCGTCTGTTTGACGGAGCAGGGCTACTGTCTGCGCGACCTGGGCCGGCTCGACGAGTCGGCGGCCGTCTATGAAGAGGGCATCCGCCGCGACGAGCGGTGCGGTGACGAGCGCTCAGTCGCCGTCGGTCAGGGCCAACTCGGCACCGTCCGCCTGCTACAGCGCCGCTACCCGGAGGCACTGGACGCCTATGTGCAGGCCCGTGCGCGCTTCACTGCCCTGGGCGAGCCGGACGGCGTAGCCGTCTACTGGCACCAGGCCGGCATGGCCTACTCGGCGTCGGGCAACCCGGGGGCGGCGGAAGACGCCTACCGGGAGTCGCTGGCGATCGCGGTGCGGCTCGGCAATCGCGCCGGGCAGGCGGGTACGCTCACCCAACTGGGCAATCTGTATCTCACTGCCCTGAACCGCCCCGAGGAGTCGGTGGCCTTCTACCGGCAGGCCGCGGACCTCTATCTCGAGATCGCTGATGAGGCAAACGAGGGTCGCGTCAGGAGCAATCTCGGGGACACCCTGCGCCGACTCGGGCGCCTCGACGAGGCGCGCCGCCAGGTCCAGCGGGCGATCGAGTGCACGGCGCTCTTCGGCCACGCCGCCCAGCCCTGGACGACCTGGGCCGTCCTCGCAAACATCGAGTCCACTGCCGCCAACTCCGGCGCCGCCACCGCGGCCAGGGACCAGGCGCACGCCGCCTTCCTGGCCTACCGCCGCGACGGCGGCGAGAACCACTCCCCGGCCGGCCGGCTAGTGCTCGCCGTGACCGAACACTTGAGCGCCGGCGACCCGGCCGCCGCCCGGTCGCTCCTGCGTCAGACCGCCGCCGACCCGAACCTGCCCGACGAGGCCCGCCCCTTCATCCAGTCCCTGGACGCCATCGCCGCCGACAGCCGCGACCCCGCACTCGCCGACACCCCCGGCCTGCCCTACGACATGGCCGCCGAGGTCCTGCTCCTGCTCGGGACCCTGGCCGCCGCCGACACTTGAGCCCACCCCGGTCCCCGATGCTTCAGGCGTCGGTCGGGTCAGGCGCGCGCGGCACGAGGTCTGTATTGAGCACAGCGGGTTGTCGCGCGCCGTCACCCGACACGGTGCCGGCGCAAGTCGGGTTACGCTGCGCTAACCCGACCTACATCCAAGTTCGGACGGGGCATTCGCGCTACCGGCGGTGTTTTCGGCGCAGCGGTTACCCGGAGCCGCGAGCGATCGGCTAACGGCCATGTGCTGTCTTGGACACCCCGGCACATGAAAGCGCCGCCGTAGGGGCGGGTTTGAAACCCGCCCCTACGAGGCTGCATCGCGGCGCGACCTGGCCACCACGGATGAGTCCGACCTGACTTTCACGGTAAGCTGACCTGGACCCAGACGCCCCCGGAGGATATCAACGCGGCCAGCGGGGTCAGCCCGCGTAGGGCGGAACGCGAAGCGGTTCCGCCACTCGGCCTCCTCGCAACACCGCCAGTATGATATTGCCAAGCAGGACGGGGTATGCCAAAGCAGCCAGTGCAACCGCGGCGGGACGGGGCATTCGCCCCGTCCCGAACGTTTGATCCGTGGCTGACCGTTGATTGGAACCGGCAAGTTCGGGGAAAACGTTTCGGACGGGGCGAATGCCCCGTCCGGCCATTGCCGATGGCCCTTTCCCTGATTGGGAGTCATTCCCAAGCAGGACGGCGTATGCCAAAGCAGCCAGTGCCCAAGCCCGCGTAGGGCGGAACGCGAAGCGGTTCCGCCACCTGCATGAGTCACGGCGCCGGCCGGTATTCGCGACCTCGTTTGGGTGGCTCGGTTGCGGTTGGGTGGGTTACAAGGCGGATCGCCCTGCGGGAATCCGCCCTACGGCATCCGCCCTACGCTATCCGCCCAAGCGGGTTCCGCCAATGGCTCATGAGGCGGGACACCGGATCCTGGGTCGGACGGCGAGGTTATCCTGGCGCTGCACTTCAGCCTCGCCGACGTTGCCCGCCGAGCCCGCCCGTGCAACACTTCGGACCAGCCTTTCCCGTCAATTCATCGGCCTGTACGCCCCACCGCCATGCCCCGCCCCCCACGCCGGCGTCCACGAGCGCGCCCGTCCGTCAGGCGGGCGCGGGCGCCGCAGGACGGCTCCTACAAACACCTGTTCTCCCACCCCGAGATGGTCGAGGGGCTGCTGCGCGACTTCGTACATGAGGACTGGCTCACGCTGATCGACTTCAGCACCCTGGAGAAACAGGGCGGCAGCTATGTCACCGACGACCTGCGTGAGCGCGAGGACGACATCATCTGGCGGGTGCGGGTGGCAGGGGAATGGCTCTATGTCTACCTGCTGATCGAGTTCCAAAGCCAGATCGACCCCTGGATGGCGGTGCGGATCATGGTGTACACCGGGCTGCTGTATCAGGACCTGATCAAGAGCGGGGCGGTGGCGGCGGGTCAACAGCTCCCGCCGGTGTTTCCGCTGGTGCTCTACAACGGCAGCGGGCGGTGGACGGCCGCGCGGGACATCGCCGAGCTGATCGTCCCGCTGCCCAACGCCCTGGCCCGCTACCGGCCCCACCACCGCTATCATCTGATCGATGAGGGCCGCATTGGGGAGGCAACCTTGGAGCAGGCGACCAGTGTGGCGGCTGAACTGGTGCGACTGGAAAACCTGGCCGCCGAGGGGCCGGAGGCGCTTCGCCCGATCCTGCGCCGGCTGGGTACCCGGTTGCGGGGCCCGGGCTCCGCCAGCCTGCGGCGGGCGCTGACGGTCTGGTTCGCACGGGTCTTGCTGCGGCGCCTGCTGCCGGGCGAGAATCTGCCGCTACTGCACGATTTAGGGGAGGTCGAGACGATGCTTTCCGAACACGTTGACGAGTGGACGCAGAAGTGGAAGCGGGAAGGCTTGCGGGAAGGCAAGCTGGAAGGCTTGCGGGAAGGCGAGCGGAAGGGCAAGCTGGAAGGCGAGCGGACGGGAAAGCGGGAAGGCAAGCTGGAAGGCAAGCGCGATGCGCTGAAACGCCTGCTCCGGGTCCGTTTCGGTGATCTGCCCCCTTGGGCGCAGGCGCGTATCGACGCGGCCACCTTGGGCCAGTTGGACGCCTGGCTGGACGGCCTCTTCCAGGCTGCGACCCTGGATGTCCTGCTCGGCGGCCAGCCGCCGCGGTCGCGCCCACCCGCGGGTTGAGCGGAAGGATGGGAACTGGGACACAACGACTGCACCAGCGCTTGGCACGGATGCAACCGCCGCAATCGAGTGCAGATAAAGGAAACGATCGTTATACTTAGCTGGTCATTCACCGCCTAAGAGAAACAATGTTTTCTGTTACGTCGGAAGAGTCCGAGGCCCTGCGGGCCTTGGGTGCGCGCCTGCGCCGCCGCCGCCTGCAGGCCGGCGAGCCGCAACTGCGCGCCGCCGGGCGGATCGGCGTCTCACTGCCGACCTATCGCAAGCTGGAGCAGGGCGACGCGGGGGCCCAGATCGGCGTCTGGGTGCGTGCGCTGCGGCTCTATGGTGCCCTCGACGACCTGACCCTGCTGTTGCCCGAGTCTCTGTTTGATGAGGGCGCGACGCGCCAACGGGCCGCCCGGAGCGCGCGATGATCGCCCTCCAGGTCTGGTTACGCACCGTCGCGGGCGCCCTGCTGCCGGCCGGGGAACTCCGGGTCGCGGACCCGGACCAGCGCCGCGGCGGTCTGCTGCGGGGTGAGTTTCGCTATCACGCCGCCTTCCTGGACCACCCGGACGCCTTCGCGCTCGACCCCTTGCACCTGCCCCTGAGCCCCGGCGTATTCGCGGCCGAGCGCCCCCAGGCCGGCATCCATGGCTGCTTCGAGGATTCGTTGCCGGATGCCTGGGGTCGGGGTCTCCTGATCCGCCGTTACGCACTCCCCCGGCACCGCCAGACCCCGCCGGAGCTGTTGGCCCGGCTCGGTGCCGATGCGCTCGGCGCCTTGGTCTATGGCACCGATGCGGCCCCTCCTGCCCCAGCGACGGGCGCCCCTGCCCGCGACCTGGAGTCACTCATCGAGGCCGCGGAGCGCTACGATCGGGACCCGGGCGCAGTGGCCGATCAGGACCTCGCCCTGCTGTTCCAGGCCGCCAGTTCGCCCGGCGGCGCCCGTCCCAAGCTGCTGATCGAGCAAGCGGGCAGAGGTTATCTCGCGAAACTCGCCGCCGCCCGCGACGCGGTCGACATGGTGCGGGTCGAGGCCGCCAGTCTGGCCTTGGCCCGGGACGCCGGGCTCTGTGTCCCGGACTTTCGCGTCGCGTCCTGCGGCCGCCGGTCGGCCCTGCTGCTCGCGCGTTTCGACCAGGCCCCGGCGGGTGGCCGCTATCACCTGCTGAGCCTCCAGACCCTGACCGGGGCCGAGGGTTACTACCAACTCGGCTACGGCGACCTGGCGGACTGTCTGCGCCGCGTCAGCGCCAGGCCCGAGTCCGACCTGCCCGCTCTCTACCGCCAACTGGCCTTCAACGCCATGCTCGGCAACACGGACGACCATCTGAAGAACTTCGCCCTGCGGCGCGAACCCGTCGGCTGGCGCCTCACCCCCGCCTTCGACCTGCTGCCCGACGTGCTCCAGCGCGGCGAGCATTGCCTGCACTTCGGTCCCGCCGGTCACCGACCCACCCCGGAGGCCTTGCGGACCCTCGCCGGGGCCTTCGGGGTCACCCGGCAGCGGGCGGCCGTGATCCTCGCCGAGGTCAGCGCCGCCGTCGCCGGCTGGCGGGCGCGGTTCGATGAATACGGCGTGCCGAGCGCGGACTGCGAGCGGCTGGGGCGTGATATCGAGCGGCGGCTGGCGGGGTAGCGATCGGGCCCGGCCTGGTGCGCGTTGGCATCGTCGGCGCTCGCGCCCGGGCTCCGGTTTTTGGCCGGTTCGTCGCGGACGGTCCGCAACCAGCAATTCCAAATTTGGGCGGCATTGCGTGCCAGAGGACCGTAGGGCGGATGCCCGCAGGGCGATCCGCCGCGGCGCCGACGTTGATGATGGCGGCACTGCGGGCGGCGGAACCGCTGCGCGTTCCGCCTTACGGGCTACGGGCTATCGGCCCGCCGGGCGGTCGCCATCCGGCTGTTTCAGCGGAATGTTCGGGATACTGATGGTGTAGGCCGCCGGCCCTTTTTCATCCTCTCTCTCGATCCCAAGGCGGCTGGACAGCGAGACCAGATCGCCAGTGATTCCCGCCGACTCTTTCTTGTTCGAGTCCTCGGCCATAAAACGCATCAGCACTGTCTGTGAGACCTTGGGAGTAAGGGTCACCATTTCGTTTTTTTGATGTTCCCAGCAGCCCCCAAGATTGTTTACCCAATTTGGACCGTTCAGACATACCTGTATGCCAGTAACGGATTGTGCAAACGCCTGGTTCCCCATGTTGTCGAGCAACGCAGCCTGGCTTCCGAGAAACAACGCCTTAGCAGGCTTTTCATCGGTATTGACCACTCCGAGGACGACATTGATCGTCTTGTTGTCCTTGCTGCGCGAGATGCTTTGGACGATGAAATCCAGTCCGCCGCTGGAGAAGCGATTGTCTGTCTGCGGGGGCAGCACGGCAACCCCGGGGACGGTCGATGCCCCCGCGTTGGCAGCCTGCCCCCCGCCGCCTTTCGCCCCTTTCGCGACAAACATTCCGCACCCTGGCCCACCAGCGATCGGCTGAGCCAAGAGCTTACTCACCGCCTCGGTCTTCGGGACGCTGATTGCCGCCGCGGAGATGGTCTGCGCGGTATCGGTCGCCACCAGGCGCGCCGTAATGCGCACCGTATCGCCGATGATGGTAATGGTCCCCAGGGCCAGGGCCTCAACGCCGCTGACATTGCCGAGTTCCTTGGTCGTGGCCGGGTTCAGCAGGCCCGACTCACCGATCGTGAGTTCGGCGATCAGTGCCTCCAGTTGCGAGCGCTCGATCAGGGTGAGCTTGGAGTCCGGCACCGAGAAGAGCGCGAGCGTCAGTTCATCGACGATGTAGGTCGACAGCACGCTGCAGGTCCCGTCCGCGTTCTGGAACGGCAGCACGGCGATCTTGGTGCGATCCGCCGCGCTGGTCTTCTGCACGATCTGGCCCGCCAGGACGCGCAGCCCATCCTCCACGGAGCCGGAGACCTCCGCCGCGCGCGCGGGGAGCGGGGAAGACAGGAGGAGTCCGGCAATCATCGCTCCGGACCACTTACTTAACGAGACGGCAGCGGGTTTCAAGCGCAACACAAACACCTCCTGAACCAGGTTACGGCGTGACGGGACCGGCGGATTAAACCACAAGTGCGCATGGGCTTAAAGTTTGTTCGCCAACGCGCGGCGGGCGTACTCGCCTGACGAGCCGCGGTTGCTGGGCCCTGAGCGGCCCGGAACCTCGCGTCCGCGTGTCAACCGTGCGCGACTTAGGTAAACTGCCGACCTAGTGAGAACTCCGGAGAAACGCACAGATGTCTGAGTATCCGTCGCCGCTAGTGCAACCTGAGGTCAGAGCCCGAGCCCAGGCCGAGGCGGGTGCCGTGCCGCCCGCGAACGCCCAGTCCGAGGTCTCCCCGCCCGACCATGGGGCCGGTCAGGGCCGCTTTCCCGTCACCTGGAAAACGCTCGCCATCGCGGTCGCGGTAGCGGCCGGCATCGCCGTCGGCGCGCTGTTTTTCGGGGGCGGCGGCACCGATCAGGTGACGGATCGAGAGCGGTCCCGGATTCAGGCCGAGTTCAACGCCCTGGGTCCGGTGCAACTCGCCGCCGTCGCCGCCGCGGATCGTGACCGGGCGCTCGACAGCATGGCACTCCCGCCCGCGCAGCGCGCGGCGGTTGCGACCGCCGTCGATCAAGGCCAAGTCGGGCTGGTGTGGATCACCCTGTGGGACAATTACGCGGCAGACGGCGACCGGGTGCAGGTGAGCAGCGACGGTCTCACCCTTCCTGTCTCACTCGTGAATGCCAAGACCACCATCGCGATTCCACTGCCCGCCTCCGGCGTCGTCAACCTAACCGGCGTGTACGACGGCGGCGGGGGTATCACCGTCGGGGTCCTGTCCGGCGGGCAGGCCGTCAAGGTCCCGGTCATGGCGCCTGGGCAACAGATCGGTATACCGGTCGTCGCGGCGCCGTGAACGCCCTTGGGCGCTTCTGGCGCGACCTGCCTTTCCCGGTTCAGATCCTGCTTGGGATCGTGCTCGGGGTCGCGCTGTTCCAACTCTTCTCGGGCCTTGGCTGGCTGCTCGTCACCCTCGCGGTCCTGCTCTGGCTCGTGGCGTTGGTCGGTCTGGCCTATGCGCTGGGAGGCTTGCGCCCGCCGGGTCCCCCGGCGCTGGTCACCGCCTTGGCGCGTCTGACCGGCGGGCAGCCGGGTGTTGCAGGCACAAGGCGGCCCGGTCCCACCGCCGCGGGCGCGAGTGTCACGGCGCGTTCCGGGCGTCCCGCCGCCGCGGTTCCGCCCGCTCAGGCCGAGCGCGAACGGCTGCTCGCCGGCGTACAGTCGGCCCTGGGGGCGCTGTGCGGCGTGGACAGGGCAAAGGAGCAACTCGGCGAACTGGTCGAGAAGATCAAGGTCCAGCGCAAGCACGGCGCGAGCGGCTTTGGCACCGATGCCCCTGGGGTCGTCATCCTGCTCGCCGGACCCCGCGGGGTCGGGAAGACCAGCATGGCCCGCCAACTTGCCCCCTTGTTCTGCGGCTTGGGTGCCATCCCCACGCCCGTCACCGTCGAAGCCGGCCCCGCCGAACTGTCGCCCCGTCTGGGCGGGGCCGTGATCGAGCAGCTGCGCGCCTTGACCGAGCGCGCCCTGGATGCCGTGCTGTTGCTGGACGACATGGACTGGGCGGTCACGGGGGACACCGCGGGACTGGCGTCGGGGACGGACCTGGGGCCCACGCTGACCGCGCTGGCGCAGGCCAATCCCGGTCGGCTGGTGGTGGCGATGACCATGAGTCGCGGCGCCGCCGATCGGCTCCAGAACGATCCGGAGCGCGGCGCCTGGCTGCGTAAGCTGTTGGGCCGGCGCATCGATTTCGACCCGCTGCCGGTGGAGGTGTTGACTGACCTGCTGACGGTGCAGATCGAGCGGCGGCATCATCGGATGCCCCCGGCAGTCGCACAGCGGGCCGCCAGGCTGCTGAAAAAGATGGCAGAGGGGGCGGATTTCGACAATGCGAGCGCGGTGCGGCGCCTGGCGGACGATCTGACACAGCACGCGGCGGCGCGGACCGCTGGGGGCGAAGATGAAACAAGCAACAATTCCACCATCACTGAGGCGGATGTACGCGCCTGCGAGTGAGTTCGCATCCGGGGCACAATCATGACCGACGATTTTCGTATCGCGACCGGAACTGCATCGCCGCGCAAGACTGACCGCAGCAAGGCCCTGCGCCAGGTGATCGATGAGATTGCCAGGATGATCGGACTCGACTCGGTAAAACACCAGCTCAATGAACTGATCGCCTTCGCCCGGGTCGTAGCAATTCGGCGTGATCGCGATCTGGCCGCGCCCTCGCTGAGTCTGCACATGGTCTTCAGCGGTCCGCCCGGCACCGGCAAGACCGTGATTGCCCGCAAGGTCGGGCAGTTGTTGAATGCCATCGGTCTGCTCAAGACCGACAAATTCGTCGAGGCCGACCGTTCCCAACTCGTCGCCAGTTATCTCGGCCAAACGGCAAAGCTGGTCAAGGACAAGGTCGATGAAGCCATGGACGGCGTGCTGTTTATCGACGAGGCCTATACGCTGGCCGGCGGCGGCGGTGCGGGCCAGGCCGCCGACCCGTTCGGACAGGAGGCCGTCGATACCCTGCTCAAGCTGATGGAGGACCGGCGCGACCGGCTCGTGGTCATCGTGGCCGGCTATACCAACGAGATGCGGCGCTTTATCGACAGCAATGTCGGGCTCAAGTCGAGATTTACGCGCTTCATCGAGTTCGATGCCTATTCCTCCGAGGACCTGTTTCGGATCTTCGCGCTGATGGCCGATGAGGCCCAGTACCGGCTCACGCCGGAGGCCGAGCGCCTCGTCGGCAAGCACATCGACTGGCTGCGCAAGGGCGCCGACGAGCGCTTCGGCAATGCCCGGGCCGTGCGGCAATTGTTCGAGAGTCTCTTGCCGATCCAGGCCCAGCGGGTGGCCGGGCTGCGCGACGACCTCGAGAACCTGGCGAATGAAGACCTGCTCACCATTACGGCTGATGATGTCCGCTCAGTCACCGAATAGCGCCCGGCCAGGCGCGTTGTCGTGGGGGTGGAAGTCGCCATGAGTCACGGTCTCAAGTCCACGCTGTCTCATCTCTGGCGCGCGGCCCCGTTATGGCGGGCCACGGTGATCGGCGCGGCCGTCCTGACGCTGGCCGCGCTGCTCAACCACGGTGGGGGTGGCGGCGGTCCCGCGTCCGGTAGCAGCGGCGGGGCGGGCAGCTATCAGCCGCCGACCGCCGTCGCCCCACCGGCGATGCCGCCTTCCGGGGCGACCGTTCCGCCGGTCGATCAGGCCGCATTCGCCGCGTCGGAGCAGCGCTGGAGCCGGTTCGTCGCCGAGGTACAGGGCTCTGCAAAGCTGGCCGAAGCCCCGCGTTGCGAGGCGATGCTGGTCGCCCTGCGGGACCTGACCGACTTCGATCAGCAGACCAAGGGCAGGCACAAGGACCGTGCGGCGGCCGAACAAGAGGCGCAGCGTTGTCGGCCCTTGCTCGCCGCGAGCGACCAGCGGCTCGAACGACTGGTTGTCGGCTGGCGCGGCTGGTCCGCGGATCGCTCGGCCCCGGCGGCCAAGCGCCTCGCCGAGTCCGCGGCGGCACTCACCGACTATGACCGGCAGCGTGCCCTGACCGAGGAGCAGCGGGAGTCGATCGAGGCCGGCCGCACGGTCGCGGCAGCCCTCGCCGAGAGTGAGCAACGGATTGCGGCCATGCAGGGCGCCGCGGCGGCCTATCAACCCGAGGCCCCGATAACCTTCGCGCCTTTGCTGGCTGCCGTCGCGGCGGTCAATAACGCCTTCGATCAATCCCGTCTGACCGCCGCACAGCGCCAGGCATTCGCCGACGGCAGCCGTCTGGAAGCCCAGTTCCGCGCAAGTGACGGTCGGGTGGCGCGGCTTACGGACGCCTTGGCCGCGGTCCGTGTGACCGAGGACACCGCCGCCCGCGAGGGGTTGGTCGCCGCGGTCGGGACCCTCGAGCCCTTCGACCGGCAGCGCGCCGACGGCGCGCAGCGGTCCCTGATCGAGGATGCCCAGGCGCGTGCCAATGGCTATGCCCTGGCCCTCCTGGTGGACGCCGCCGCGGGCTTCCAGTCCGATCGGGCCACCGCCGCGGATTACACCCGCCTGGCGGGGCTGCGCCTGGGACTGCCCGAGTTGGACAAGACCGGCCTCACCCCGGCGCAGGAGCGGGCGGTCGCGATCGGAGACAGCGCGGTCACCGCCCTGCGTGCCAGCGACCGACGCATCGCCGAGGGTGCCCGCGTCCTCGCGGACTGGAACGCGGCGCCGAACAAGCAGGCCGTGACGCAGCGGGTCATCGACGCCTATGCCGCGGTGACCCCACTGGATCGGGAGCGTCTCGATCATGCCCAGGCCGAGACCTTCGCTCGGCTCGAGTCCGCCTGGCGCATCGTCACCAAGAAGGACGGCGGCGCCTGGGCCGGCGCCCGCGATCAGGTGCCGGTATTCGTCGAGGTCAGCGGGTCAGCCGCCGACGCCGCGGCCCAGAACTTTCGCGAGCAATTGCGCGCCAACGGCTTCCGCGTGGCCGGCTCGCGCGACGAGGCGGCCCTGCTCCTGGACCTCGCCGGGGACCTGACCCACCTGGGGCGCGCGCCCTTTGGCGAGAACCTCCATAGCGCCAGGGTGAAACTCGCGCTCAACGCCCGTTGGGCCTACGACGGCTCCAGCTTCACTCAGGCCCGCGGCGACGGCAACGGCGTGAGCAGTAGCGAACAGAATGCCCAGCGCGATGCCTTCGCGAAGGCCGCTCAAGTGTTGTTCAACCGCTTTCTGGAGCAGGTCGAAAAGAGTGTCCCGCCCGCGAGTGCGGCGCCATCCAAGGCCCTCAGTCATTCCACACGATAAAGGAAACAGACATGCAATTCGGTCGCCTCTCGATTCATACCGCCGTCGGCTTGCTGTTGGCCGCGGTGCTGCTCTTCGTGCTCGGGTCGACCCGGGCCGAGGTCGCTCCCTCACTCGATGCCGGGCTGACGCAGCTTGCCACCGACATCGTGGCCAAGTCCAAGGAAAAGGATCGGCACAAGATCGCGGTGCTGCCCTTCCCGAATACCGATGGCACCTGCAGCGTGCTCAGCAATTTCCTGGTCGATAAGCTTATCAACAGCCTGTTTCAGGTGCCGGACTCTGGTCAGACCATCGTCGAGCGGTCTCAGTTGGAGGCCCTGCTCGATGAGTTGGAGATGGGCGAGAAGGGGCTGCTGGATGCGAGCACGACCCAGAAGCTCGGGAGCATCCATGGCGTGCAGGCGCTGATCCTTGGCAGCATCACGCCATCCACCAATCAAATCGACGTCACCGCCCGGCTGGTGGCGACTGATACCGGTGCGGTCTTCGCGTCCGCATCGACGACCTTTCCGCGGACCTCCGATATCACCGAGTGGCTGCGGCAGCCGGTTACCACTGGGGCGAACTGCGGGCTTAAGGGCAAACGAGTGGCCACGTCTGCGGCAGCCGTCGCTGGTGCTCAAGTGCAGGCTGCTGATTCCGAGAACTCAGACAAGGTGCAAACATATACATTTGAGGAATTCCGCTTTGAGTTCAAGAGCGTACGAACCGAAGGGAAGACTGCTACCGTGGTGATGGCGGTGGCAAACACATCGAATCACCCGAGCGCATTTATCCTGGCTGTCCCCGAACCCATATTAGAAGACGGTGAGGGAAACCAGATGAAACTTACGGACGTTAAAGGCGTATCCCGTTGCCAGGAAAAATACTCTAGCGGGTGCATATTTACACACGCCGACGACTTTTTTCCGCTGCTTCCGGACAAGCAAAGAATCGTAACGATGCGGTTTAAAGGCGAGGCACCGTTATCCGGTGCCGAATTCTGGCTGAGGGCGACCGTGCAAAAGAAGATATTGAGCCAATTGGAAGCCACGGAGGTACAAAGTAGACATTCAAAGAACCGTGACGCACCTGAACTGATCGTAATGGGGAGCGGGCTCGCCGTCGATATACAGCTCTCGATTCCGGATCTTGCGATTACCCCATGACACACCGGCAACTGGTCCAGGGTTTGGCTCATGGATCATATTTACGCTGAACTCGCAAAGGTGCGTGCCGAGGTCTATGGCTATTGGGTCGGCGGCGCCGCGGTCTGCGGACTGATCCTGATGCTGCCGAAGGACCCGGCGGCACAGGTTTATCGCCTAGCCCTCACGGCCTGCTTCTTCGGCGGCTTTCTGAGCATGCTGTGGGGCCTGACCCGCCCCTTGCAGGCATTCCTGGGCGCCCGTTGCGCCTGGAAATACCGCGACGCTGGGCCAGCCCTGGAGCATACCGGCAAGCTCTATGCCTATGCACTTGCCAACTACATCGCGGGCCTCGCCTGGGTGTTGATCCTGCTGGTGTCCATCACCGCACTGCGCGTCTTGGAAGTCTGGCCGCAATTGGCGTTCCTGGCGCCCGCTCATGAACTGCTGGTCTGGGGCTGGTGGTTGGCACTACTCGCGCTGCCCCTCTACCTGCTCGGCTCTGTGCAACGCCTGAGCGATGTCATCCAGCGCGGCAATGCACTCGCGGAACAGGAATTAACCTCCGGCTTCGTGCCGCCCGAGGAGTCCGATGCGGACACGGGGTCTTCGCTGACGGCTGGGGCCCCTGTGCAGGTCCTGGGACCAGGGTGCTTCCGGGCCGGCGGCTTCGACTGGCGCTGGGACGACTTCTACAAGAACGTCGTCGTCTTCGGCCAACCCGGCAGCGGCAAGACCGTCTGCGTACTCAACGCCCTGCTCGACGGGCTGCTGGCCGCTGGCGAGCCGCCCGCGGCCGGGCTGATCCTGGACCCCAAGGGCGACTTCCGCGACAAGCTCCGGGTGCTCTGTCGACGGCAGGGGCGCGAGTCCGACCTGCTGATCCTGGACCCGACGCAGCCGCGTACGACACTGCGCTGGAACCCCTTCGACAATGATGAGGACGAGCTTGAACTGGCCGGGCGCTTCACCAAGGTGGCGGAGACCCTGGGGACCAGGAACGATAAGGACCCCTTCTGGATCCAGCAGGCGGGGCTCTTCATCCAGCACGCCATTGCCCTGCTGCGCGCCTCCAATCCGCCCGGGACGCCCCCCTCCCTGGCCCGGATCAGCGACCTTGCCGGCACTGATTTACACCTGCGCGCCCGCTTGCTGCTCGGTAATAACCTGCAATTGCTGCACGCCATCGGCGCCAGGGCCACCCATGGCGAGGCCGGTCGGATGATCGAGGACGAAACCGCCCTCGGCGAGGCCATGACGGCGTATTTCGCCGCCGGTCACCCGGCCAACGCCATGACCCAACTGGTGCATGACTGGTGGGAGATGGACCCCGGGCCGCGCCGCCAGGTCTGCGCCCAGGCCGCCGAGATCCAGTCCGGCCCGGCGGACGGCGGCGCTTCCCCGCCCCCGGGCGAGTCATTCGAGCGCGCCCGCACCTGGTTCCTGCATACCTGGATTCCCATGGCCGAGAAGACCCGCTCCATCATCCAGGCGCAGCTCCAGGGTATGTTGAACCCCTTCCTCGCCTCTCCTTACACCCAGGTCTTCGGTGAGCGCTCTACCGTCGGATTGGGCGAGGTGTTGGACCAGGGCAAGCTGCTCTATGTCTACATGCCCATCGCGGAACGGGAGGTCATGTCGCGGGTGGTCTGCACCTTCATCAAGATCGCCTTTCAGCGCGAGGTGCTGCGCCGCCGCCGCAAGCCCCGCCCGAGCCTCTTGCTCTGCGACGAGTACCAGGCGTTCTTCACCCCCGATTCAGGCGGCGGACGGGGCGACGAGGACTTCCTGGCCCTGTCGCGCGAGAGCAATCACGCCAATGTCATCGCCACGCAGAACCTGCCCTCGCTGCTCAAGCAGACCGCGGACGACAAGCCGGTGATGAACCTGCTCGGGCTCTGTGCCACCAAGGTCTTCCTGCGCAATACCGACGACGCGACCAACGACTACGCCTCCAAGGTCTTCGGCGAGCGGCTCGAGACACTGACGGGCACCCAGTCCAGTACCGGTGGGGCCGGTCTGCGGGCGGGCGCGGGCGGGTCCCCCGCACTGAGCAGCAGCACGCAATACGGTGCGGCCGTGCGCAAGGAGGTCTTTACCGGCCTCGCACAGCCGTCGCAATCCGAGGGTATCGACTATGCTGAGTCGATGACCTGGCTTGGCGCCCGCAGCCGGATGGGGCGTGCCCGGCAACGCTGGCAGGTCCATCCGATCCAATGAGCACCCGATGATCATCCGCTGGTTTCTCATTGCCCTGGTCTGTGCCCTGCTTTTTTGGTACGGCAAAGGTCTGGTCGACACCGCGACCGCCGGTCTGGCAGTAACCTTTTGGTGGATGCGGCCCTGAGCCACGGGGCGCGGATCCCGCTTGTGAGAATTGGCAATGACTCAAGACAAGACTTGGAAACGCTACCTGTCTCCCGCGGCCAGACGGCCGCCTACATCTGAACAGCTAGCGGCGAGGCGGGAGCATGAGGTTGATTTAGAAGTCCGGCGTGTACGTATCACCAACCGGATCGCGGACCTCGCTGCCGAACTCGCCCTCGCCCGCGAGCACGATGACCGCGACCGTGCAGAGCGCTTGCGCGAATTGCAGCGCGCAGCCAATGTTGAGCTTCGCCGACTGGATGAAGACGGATGACCAAGACTCACGATGCCAACCCCCAGCTGTCGCCGCAAGAGCACGCCAAGATTCGCGATGAGATTATTTCCGATATGCTTGCCGAAAGCGAAGAAAGCCATGGTGATCAAGTGGCGGTGATCCTGGCAGGCCAGCCGGGGGCTGGCAAGAGCGGTTTAAAGAAACAGGCAGGTGCGGAGCTAGGTCTGAGCGGCGTTCCGGCCATTATCGATGTCGATGACCTGCGTGTGCGTCATCCTCGATATGCCGAGTTCCGGGACGAGGACGATTTGACCGCTGCCGGTAAAACCCACCACGATGCGAGCCTCTGGGCAGATGAATTGCGTGCTGCTGGCATTGCCGGTCGTCGTAACCTGATCATCGACGGAACTTTAAAAGATCCGGACGCAGCCGAGCAACTCTGCGAACAGCTTCGGGAGGCGGGCTATCGCGTCGAAATTCGTGCGTTGGCGGTACGCCCCGAGGATAGTCGTCTCCAAGTGTATCTGCGGTACGAACAGGCGCGCGCCACGACCGGGCACGGCCGCTGGGTGCCGGAGGAGGTTCAGGACGAAGCCGTGGAGCGGTTTCCCGAGTCGCTTCGACGTATCGAGCAGCGCGGACTGGCCGATCGGATAGAGGTATACGATGAGTGGGATCGGATCTATGACAATCCGGCGGCTTGGGAAGGTGGGGGCGATGAAGCGGCCAGGGTCATTGAGGCCGAGCATTGTCGCGAGCCGGAGCTTGCGGTGCTCTACGATCGAGAATTCGGCTGGAGCCAGTGGCAGGAATCGGCGGCGAGCAATGGCAGCTTGGATAAGCCCTATGCTAAACGCGGGCTCGATTTGCAAAAGCGCGCCCAGGTAGCGTCTTTGGACGCTCAGTGTGAAGCGGCTATAGCGCGCGGCGAGCGTGATACCCCTGGTGCTCAACGTTTGTTCGCGCAACGAGCCAAGGTGCATCGGGAAAGTTTACCAGCGTTCGATACAACGGTGCCCGACCGGAGTTCCAAGGGGAAAGGTCTCGGCGCGGACCAGTCGGCGCGACGGACGCTGGATCGGGATGACCGTTAACCGTAAGATTCGCGCTGAGGTCGATGCCGCCTCGGCAAGGCCTTGGCCGTGCCAACAGCATCCCATTCACGGAGAAAAACACCATGACACAGTTGATTCTGGACTTGCCGGATGCGCTGGCCGTGCGCGCGCAGAGCGCCGGACTGCTCGATCAGCAAGCGATTGTCAGGCTTCTCGATGAGGAGTTGCGGCGGCTCGGCATGGCTGCCGAGCCGCCGCTGCCCATTTCACAGGTCAGCGAAACCGAACGGCTGCAAAGGGTCCGCAAATTACGTGCGACGATGGACCGCATCGCGGTGAAGGCCCGGCGCCGCGGCCTCACCGACGAGGATATCGAAGACTTGTTGCAGGATGAATAGCCCGTGAACAGGGAGCGGATTGTTATCGATACCAACGTCATTCTGAGTCGGGCGATCACGCCCGCGGGCAAGGCTGCGCAAGCCTTTGATCAGGCAATCGAGAAGCGCGACCTCTTGCAGAGCGATGCGACCTACGAGGAACTCGCAGCCAAGCTGAGGAGCCCGAAACTGCAGAAATACATCGATGAGGATGACGCCCGGGCGCTGCTTGATGATATCCACAATGTCTCAGTCTTTGTCCCCGTCGAGAATTCTACGGATGCTTGTCGCGACGCCAAGGATAATAAGTTCTTGGAACTTGCTGTTGCGGGTGATGCCAAGCTCATCGTGAGCGGCGACCAAGACCTGACGACTCTCAAAGCGTACCAAGGTATTCCGATACTGACCCCGAATGAGTACCTGGAATACGAGCATACCCTGTCGACACCCACCCCCTTCGCACCCGCGACCCAACGCGACCACCGCGGTGACGGTAAATCTCTGGCCGATGTCAGCTTGGACCAGGCCCTCGGCCAACGAGCGCTCGCAGCGGAAGCCGAGGCGCAGCAGACCTCTGTTCAGGCTTTAGATGCGAAGTATGAGGTAGCCAAAGCGAACGGCACCCTCGATACCCCAGCAGCCCAGGGTTTGCTTGCGCAGCGGGCCAAGGCGCACCGCGAATACGAAGAAGGGCTGGGGCGAGCAGTGCCCGATTCGACTTCCAGCGGCAAAGACCTTGGTCAAGCCCCCCCGGCGGAACCGCTGTGCGTTCCCCCCTACGGGCTCGACGGCGGATTTCCCGTTGAAGTAGTCGATCCAGACCTGATGAGTCGACCAGCATCATCACGCATCGTCGCGCTGCATGGCATCCAGGTCGCCGTCCCAGGGCAGCTTGCCGCGGACCGCGCGGATGCGTTCCTGCTCCTTCAGTCGAACCAGGAGCCGCAACCCCTCCTCGACCGCCTCACGCTTGGTTTGCAGCCCCGAGAGCGCCTGTGCACGCTCCATGAGCCGGTCATCGATCACGATGTTGGTTCGCATGCCGTGGGTTTCCGGAAGACTCGGTGTCGGCGATTAGGCGCCTTGGGCTTGAGGCGGTGGAATCCTCGCTCGCGTCGTCTTACCCGCCGATCTTTATGGTCTGCGGTCCCAAGCGCCTGAGGACAGTAATCGCAGACGGGGCGTCGTTGTCGTTGTCGTAATCGTGGTCGGATTATTCGATTACGACAACGACAACGATAACGACAACGTACCCGGGATCTCGGTCACTACATCAGTTCCGATCGCACCCGGATCAGGGCATGAGCTTGCGTTTCAGCAGATCATTGACCTGCTGCGGGTTGGCCTTGCCCTGGCTCTGTTTCATGACCTGGCCGACGAAGAGGCCGAACACCTTGTCGTTGCCGGCGCGGTACTCGGCTACCTGGTCGGGGTAGGCGGTGATGATGGTGTCGATCAGTGACGCGATGGCGCCGCTGTCGGTGATCTGCATCGGTGTGTTCGATGAGGCGGTAGCGCTCACCGGCAACGGCCGCGCGGGCCGCCAGGGCCGCGGCGAGTGCCTCGACCTGGACCCGGCCCTCGGCATTGGGACTGTCCCATCAGGGCGTGGATCTGGACAGTATCTTCGGGATAGGACGGGGCTGAACGCGCGGTCGCGGCCGCGCGGATCTGCGCGCCGCGGGAACACCGATGCCGAGATCAGTGCCCGCGACCTTTGAGCCAATCCTCGACGACCGCGGGGTCCAGGGCGCGCAGCAGTTCCCCGGGGTCCAGCCCGCGCAGGCGCTCCTGTGGGTCCAGCCCGCGCAGACGCTCTTGCGGGTCCAGCCCGCGCAGCCGCTCCTGTGGTGGGATCTGCTCCAGGATGGCCTGGATTTCATCCGGATTGAACTCGTGTACATGGGCGATCAGCAGGCGGCGGGTGTCGCGCTCGAACTCCTCCATCGTATACGCCATGTCAGGTACCTCGATACGGTAATGGAAATACAACTGTCCCAGCAGGCCGCGACTGTGCGGGTTGCGCGAGTGCCAATTGCGCAGCCCATGGCGCACGCGCTCCAGCCGGGCACTGAAGACCTCCCAGGGGGCATTGCGCGCCTGCGCGGCGATCTCCCCGAGCAGGATCAGCCGGATGGTGCGCCCGCCCCAGCGCAGGTCGAAGACCCCGGGCCAGGGGGTGGTGGTCAGGGTGCCCGGGGGCACCTGGGCCAAGAGCCGCTCCGGGGTGCGCGTGGCCACCGCATAGAGGCCGAAGTCGTCTTCCGGCAGCAGACGGTAGGTCTGCGCCGGCGGCTCGACAGCCTCGTGCGCCGGTTCTGCGCCCGCACCGGGCGCGGCCGGGGGGCGTGCCCGCTCGATGGAGACCAGCTTGCGGTAGGTCACGAAGTGCCCAATCAGTTCATCCAGCGCCCAGGCGTCGAGCGGCTGATGCTGCGACTTGTAGGTCAGGACATTGTGCGCCGCGAGCCGCTCCAGGCCGTCGGGCAGGTCGGCGAGCGCCGAGGGGCCGGCGTCCAGCGCGGCGCCTGGCCGGCGTTCGATGATGAGGATGTCGAGCCGCTGGCTCTTGAGCGCCAACTCCTTCTCGACGTCGACCCGCCAGGGGCGGCCGGTGAAGAGGTCGGTGAGCGCGATGCCGAAGAGGCGGTGCCAGGGGGTGAGGGTGTCCATGGGGCAAGTGTAGCAGCAGGACGCGGCCCATCCGCTGTCGACCGGGGGCAAGGATCGAGAGGTCAAGTTGCCGATCGACGCGGGCTCGGGCCTACGCGGGCGGCCGCACGCCGGCGGCACTCGTGACTTGCCCTGGGCTGGTATGTCTCGCCCCTTCGGGGCTTAAGATCAACCGCAAGATAAGCTGGGGGTCCTCGGGCGGGACTGGGCATTCGCCCCGCCCCGAACGCTCATGCCATCGCCGAACCGCTCCATTGGCTCGCGGGCCCGGAGAAAACGTTTCGGACGGGGCGAATGCCCCGTCCGGCCCGCAAGGCAGGTGATCGGGACAGCACCATCATCGTCCTGGTCTTCCTTGGCGAGCTTGGCGCCTTGGCGTGATCATTCCTATTCTTCTTTGCGTCTTTGCGCCTTTGCGTGAGAATTCTTCCACTTCCTGGCGTCTTGGCGTGACCTTCGATGATTTCGTCCGCGGTCATGCCGTCGGCAAGCCAATGCAGCACGTCGTAGACGGTGATGCGCAGACCCCGGATTACGGGCCGGCCCCCGCGCTTGCCGGGTTCGATCGCGATTCTGTCAGACCAGTTCATCGGTTGTTGCCCTCCGGTCGATCGGTGATGGCGATTATGCGCCTTGAGCTTGAGTGGCCATGCGTGTCACCAGCAAGGCGTCATCACGCTCGACATGATCCCCATGGCATCCCCCGGCAGGGGCATGGGCATCCCGCCCCAACTGCCGCCGGACTTGACGCGGATCAGGTACTCGGCCCACTGGAGCGGCCGGGGCAGGTACCCGGTCTGGGCGGCGAGCAGGTGCAGCTCGTCGACGAAGGCGCGGTCGCAGGCGGTTTCTCCCCAGGGACCGGCGGTGCAGAGGTCGTGGCGCATGCAGGCGGCGTCGTAGACGTCCACCGGGGGCAGCGCCGGTCCCGTCGGGTGGCCGGGGCCGCACCAGTTGCCGTAGAGCGGCAGGCAGCCGACGGGTGCGCAGTGGGCCGCGCCGCTCGGCAGGAGGGCGGCGGCGAGGACCCCGAGCAGGGTCGCGACGGGCAGGGGACGCTTGGGTTGTTTGCACATGGCTCTGTATCCTGGGCATGGGTTCCGCTATTGTGCCCCACCGGAGCGCCGCGGCAAGTCCGCGGTGTCCGGTGTCCGGCGCACGCGCCGTCCGAGCCTAACCGGCCTTCCCCAGATTCGATGATGTGATCGCGGCTATGGACCTGAACTTTCTCGATTTCGAACAACCCATCGCCGAGCTCGAGGCGAAGATCGAAGAGTTGCGCCTGGTCGGGCACGACAATGAGATCAACATCGCGGAGGAGATCGAGCGCCTGGAGAAGAAGAGTCGGACCCTCACCGAGTCGGTCTTCGCGGGACTCTCCCCCTGGCAGATCTCGCAGCTCTCGCGCCACCCCCAGCGGCCCTACCTGTTGGATTACACCAAGCGTCTGTTCGATGAGTTTCACGAACTGCACGGGGATCGCGCCTACGCGGACGACCCGGCGATCGTCGGCGGCCTGGCGCGCATGGACGGCCGCCCGGTGATGGTGATCGGCCACCAGAAGGGGCGCGACACCAAGGAGAAGATCTTCCGCAACTTCGGGATGCCGCGCCCCGAGGGCTACCGCAAGGCGCTGCGCCTGATGGAGATGGCGGAGCGCTTCCGCCTGCCGATCCTGACCTTCATCGACACCCCGGGCGCCTATCCGGGCGTGGGGGCGGAGGAACGGGGCCAGAGCGAGGCGATCGCCCGCAACCTGCAGGTCATGTCGCGGCTGCGCACCCCGATCCTGTGCACGGTGGTGGGGGAGGGCGGTTCCGGCGGGGCCCTGGCCGTCGGCGTGGGTGACCGGCTCCTGATGCTGCAATACAGCACCTATTCGGTGATCTCCCCGGAGGGCTGCGCGTCGATCCTGTGGAAGAGCGCCGACAAGGCGCAACTGGCGGCGGACGCCATGGCCATCACCTCGGAGCGGCTCAAGGAGCAGGGGCTGGTGGACCTCATCATCCCGGAGCCCTTAGGCGGTGCCCACCGGGACCCGGACGCCGTCGCCCTGTCGCTCAAGCGGGCGCTGTCGGGGCAACTGGACCTGCTCCAGGAGAGCGATCTGGACAGCCTCGTCGCCGAGCGCTACGCGCGGCTGATGAGTTACGGCAAGTTCAAAGAGTAGCCCGTGGCGGCCTTCGATCCGGAGTCACTGGTCACGACCCTCGCCCCCTTCGAGGCGGCCGGCCGGGTCTGGGTCGCCTACAGCGGCGGGCTCGATTCCACCGTCCTGCTGCGGGCCGCCGCGGCGGTGCGCGAGCGTCTGCCCGGCCCCCTCTGGGCGGTGCATGTCGACCACGGTCTGCACCCGGATTCCAGGCGCTGGCGCGAGCACTGCCGGGTGACCTGCGAGGACCTGGCGATTCCGCTGCGGGCGCGACAGGTCGAGGCGCAGTCCGGGCGCGGGGAGAGCCCGGAGGCGGTGGCGCGGGCGGCGCGCTACGGGGAGTTCTCCGCCCTGCTGGCCCCCGGCGACCTGCTGCTCACCGCCCACCACCAGGACGACCAGGCCGAGACCCTGCTGCTGGCCCTGATCCGCGGCAGCGGTGTCCACGGCCTGGCCGCCATGCCGCTGGTGGCGGACCTGGGGCTCGGGCGGCTGGTGCGCCCCCTGCTCGGATACCCGCGCGCGGCCCTGGAGCACTATGCCCGCACGCTCGGTCTCACCTGGCTTGAGGACCCCTCCAACGGGGAGCCGGCCATGGATCGCAACTATCTGCGCCAGTTGGTCCTGCCGCTGATCCGGGCGCGCTGGCCGGCGGTCTCCGCCACCCTGTCGCGCAGCGCCGCGCACTGCGCGGACGCCGCCGCCCTGGTGGATCTCGCGGCCGGGCGTGAACTGCCGGGCCTGGCCGGCGAGCGCCCGGGGACCCTGTCGATCCCGGGCCTCGCGCGGCTGGAGTGGGCCCTGCGCAAGGCCGTGCTGCGCCTGTGGCTGCGGCGCCGCGGCTTCCTCGGGCCTGACAGCGCACATCTGGGGCGCATCCTGGACGAGGTCCTGTCGGCGCGCCCGGACGCCGATCCGCTGGTCGCCTGGCGCGGCTGTGAGGTCCGGCGCTACCGCCAGGACCTCTTCGCCCTGCGGCCTCTGCCCCAGGTGCCGACGGCGCCGGACCTCTGCTGGGCGGGGCCGGTGCTGGAGCTGCCGCACGGCTTGGGCACCCTGGAGCGGCTCCCGGAGGGGGGGCGCGCGGCCCCGGAGAGTCCGGCACTGCCGCCCTGGCGGGTGCGTTTCGGGGTTCCGGAGCTCGTGTGCCGGCCCCCGGGGGGCGTCTGCCATCGCCCGCTCAAGAAGCTCTTTCAGGAGGCCGGGGTGCCGCCCTGGCTGCGGCCCTATGTGCCCCTGGTGTTCGAGGGTGACGACTTGGTCGCGGTGGTCGGGGTCTGCGCCTGTGTGTCGGCCCAGGTGGCCGCGGACACCGGGTTTGAGGCCGCCGCCGCGGTTCCCCTCACGGCCCTGGTACCGGCGCCGCCCCGCGTGCGCTGGAGCGGGCACCCCTGGGAGTCGCTCGGCTATTTTCGCTGAGGCCAGGCCCGGTAGTCCGAGCGGCTGCCGCTTGTGAGGTATCAGGTGTTCGTGTGGACCGGGGGTCTGATCACCGCCCCGTCGGCGCGATTGCGTATTTCGTGACCAGCCGCATGAACGCGATAGAGTCGCTGTGTTAGTGTGAGGGGGCTTGCCGTTCGCTTTGGCAGTAGTGCCCGCCTTGGTGCGCCAAGCCCATTGCTCAATGACCAACCATTGGGTGCGCGCAGCGACGCGCGCAACCGACTCACAGCGCTTGAGGGTAACTATGTTGAACGAATCGATCGATACCGGCCGGGACCAGGTCGCAGCGGCCAAGGCGGCTGTGGAGCAGGCCGGTGAACGGGTGCTGGATGCCCGTCGGGATTTCCTTAAGCTCTTCGGTTACGGTACCGCCGGCCTGTTGTTGGGAGGGCTGTCGATCGGTACCGATGGGTGGCCCGGACTCATCCCCGAGGCCCAGGCCAAGTCCAACAAGAAGAGCCCGTACGAGAAGGCGTTCGACTTCGCCCCCGGGCTGCTCTATATGAATCTCGGCACCACCGGGGCCTCCCCAACCCAGGTGGTCAAACAGGCGAACCAGGATTACAAGGCCATCGCCAGCAATCCGACGGCCTATTTCTTTGGTCAGCAGGTGATGCGCAATACCATCGCCCCCGGTTTCGGCTGCGACCCCTACGAACTGGTGCTGAGCTTCAACACCACCGACGGTCTGTGGCGCATCGTCATGGGCATCCCCTTCGCGCCGGGGGACGAATTGATCACCACCAACATGGAGGAAGAGGCCGGGATCTCGGTCTTCACGATGCTTGCCGACCGCTTCGGCGTCATCGTCAAGACCGTCGACCTCCCCACCAACGACGCCTACAGCGACGCGGAGGTGCTCGCGCGGTTCGAGGCGTTGCGTACGCCTGCAACCAAGGCGATCCTGTTCTCCTCGCCCATCTATCTGACCGGGGCCCGCCTCCCTGCCAAGGACCTGTGTCTGTGGGCGGCGGCGCACGACATCCTGTCCATCGTCGATGGTGCCCACCTGCCGGGCATGGTGGCGCTCGATCTGCACGACATGGGATGCGATTTCTTCTCGGCCGCCGGCCACAAGTGGCAGTGTGGCCCGGGGCAGACCGGCTTCCTGTACATCCGCAATGGGTTCGATCCGGCGCCCCAGGTGCTGCAGCGTCCGACCAGCGACTTCGCCCCCTTCGGCGTGCCCTCGCCGATGGTGTCGATCCCGGTCCCCGGCTACACCAATACCAACCCGCTGCCGACCTACTATCCGACCAATACCCTGGTCTACGGTGCGGCGGGCATCCTGGCGAACGGGGTGCGTAACCCGGAGCACAACATCGCCGCGGTCCTGCAACTCATCGGTAACGGCAGTCAACCGACCCAGAACGCGCTCACCGAGTGTTGCCGGATGTGGGACGCCTGGGGGCGGGCGGAGATCGAGGACTACATCGTCTCGCTCGCCCAGTATCTGCGCACTCGCATCGTCGATATCTGGGGCTTCGACGCCCTCTCGGTCCCCTATAGTGACCCCGCGGTCGACGCGGCGCGCACCGGGCTCACCTCGTTCAACCCCTTCTCGCCCGGTTACGACTACAACGCGGTCCTGACCGCCGCCCAGTCGAGCGCCCAGGCCAGTGCCTCCGCGGCGGCGGTCGCGACGCTCAAGACCGACTACCAGATCGTGATCCGCAACAACTCGGTGCCCCATAGCCTGCGCTCCGATGCGACCCACAACGCCGCCCCCGGGACCTTCTCCTCGCCGCTGCGCATCTCCACCCACCTGTTCCACTCGCCGGCGGATGTGGACCGGGTGATCGAGGCCCTGCTGGAGGTGGTGCCGCACCCCTGAGTGCGGCGGGGCCGCCCGGGTGCTGGCCCGGTCGTAGGCACAGGGGCCGAACGGTCGCCGGGCGCCGTCCGGCCCCGGTCCCCGATCCGCCTGGAAAATGCAATTGGACCGCGAAAAACGCGAATGAACGCGAATAAGAGCAATGAGCCTTGAATCGGCAATTGCTCACGCAAAGACGCCAAGAACGCAAAGCAGAATAGAACTTTGCTGGCGATGATCCCGTAACCCGGTAGGTGAACCGTACGATAGAGATATCGCATTGAAAAACTTTGCGTCTTTGCGTCTTTGCGTGATACAAATGCTCTTTCCAGGATGAGTTGTCTTCCCGGCAGGCACTCACCGCAGGGGTAAGCATCCGGGCGTCGTCATCTCTTGGTGTTATTTCGCGTTTTTCGCGTTCTTCGCGGACTGATTGCCGACTTCAGGATCATGGTTCCGGCTGGAACTGCTCTTCCGGAGTCCAAGGCTTCAGCCTTGGTCTTGCCCATCCAAGGCTGAAGCCTTGGACTCCGTTCGGGCGGGGCCGTCCCGCCCTGCCGGCTGCTAATACAGCGCCGTCATCATCCGCGCCCGGAAGCGGCTCACCAGGTCCCCCTGGCCGCCCAACAGGTCGAAGACCGCCACCATGCCCTTGCGCGCGGCGTCGTCGCCGTACTTGCGGTCGCGCTTCATCAGGGCCAGCAACCCCTCCAGCCCACCCTCGAAATCCCCCCCCAGCACCCGATAGGCGGCGAGTTGGTAGGCCGCCTCGCTGTCGTTGGGAGCGTCCGCCAGCCGGCGCGTCAGGTCCACGGGGGAGGGGGCGCCGACCAGCGCCTCGGCGAAGCGCAACTGGCCGCGCAGCGCGGCTACCTCCGGGTCGTGGGCCAACTCCAGCGGGAGTCGCTCCAGCAGGGCCGTGGCGCCCGCCACGTCGCCCTGCGCCGCCGCGAGCTGTACCTCCGCCAGGGCCACCCGCGCGTTGGCCGGGTCCTCGCTGCGCGCCTGCTCGATCAGGGTCGCGGCGCGCTTGAAGTCGCCGGACGCAAGCAGGCCCAGCGCCTGGGCCAGGAGTCCATCTCCGGCGCGCGGCAGGTGCCGGTCCAGGAATTCGCGTACCTGCGCCTCCGGCAGGGCGCCCATGAACTGGTCCACCGCCTGACCGGACTTGAACAACTGCACCGTGGGCAGGTTGCGGATACCGAAGTGGGCGGCCAGTTCCTGCTCCTCCTCGGTGTTGATCTTGGCCAGGATGAACTTGCCCGCGTAGGCGTCCGCCAGCTTGGCCAGCACCGGCATCAGCCCCTTGCAGGGGGCGCACCAGTCGGCCCAGAAGTCCACCAACACCGGGCGGTCGAAGGAGCCATCGATGACCACCGACTCGAAATTCGCGGCGGTGACTGTGACGATATAGGGGGATTGGGCCATGGACAGGGCTCCGGGGCTGGTGATCTGAGTATTGAGGCGCAAAATAGGTGTCGCGGGCACGGGAATCAACCTCGCGCGCGCCCGGGGCCGCCGCTGCGGGCGGCTGATCGAGTCCGTTACCTGAGGCTATACCTGACCGTTTTAAGTTTTTAGTTTCTCGTAAAATGCTGGCCCACATCGCGTAACTTAAGAACCGAAAACTGAAAACTCAACGGTCTATCACCCGAGGATCAAGCCGCAATGTCCGACCATCTCCACCTCGTCTGCCCGGCCTGTGACGCCGTCAACCGGGTGCCGGGCGCCCGCCTGGGAGCGGACCCCAAGTGCGGTCAGTGTCACCGCCCGCTCTTCACCGGCACCCCGGTCGCCCTGACCGAGGCCAGGTTCGCCCGCTTCCTGAGTCGCGACGAGTTACCCCTGCTGGTCGACTTCTGGGCGCCCTGGTGCGGCCCCTGCCGCGCCATGGCCCCCGCCTTCGAGTCCGCCGCCGCGGCCCTGGAGCCGGCCTTCCGGCTCGCCAAGGTCAACACCGAAGAGGCGCAAGGCCTGGCCGCCCGGCTGGGGATCCGCAGCATCCCCACGCTGGCCCTGTTCCGCGGCGGCGCCGAGGTGGCGCGCAGTGCCGGGGCCATGGATACCCGCAGCATCGTCGCCTGGGCCAGGCAGCACGGGTGAGGCGCGACGCCGGGTATTGAACGATTGACGTCAGGAGCGCTATCCCATGCAAGTAGAACGGCGGTTTGAGCAGGTCAAGAATCGGCGGGTTTCCATTGAACTGCCGGACTCCTTCAATGATCGGCAGGTCGAAATCATCGTTCTGACGCTGGACGAACCTCCCGCTGAGGCGCCGCGTCTGCAACGTCGCCCTCATCCCGATATCGCAGGCCAGGTCAAGATTCACGGTGACATACTCGGCACGGTTCCGGAAAGCGATTGGAATTTACCGTTGGGCGTTGGCAGCAAGCTCAAGCCCCCGCAGAAACGCAGGTTAGAAGAAATCTCTCACGCAGACACAAAGACACGGAGATCCGGACGTCTCTTTCTCCGTGTCTTTGTGTCTCCGTGAGAGAAATTCCTGGACCAGGGGTGAGCAGCGATGGCCGGAACGATGATCAAGGCCCGCACGGCATTCGCCTGCTTCCGCGTGGGAACGAGAAACCTCGTAGGCTGGGTAGAGCGCAGCGAAACCCAGCAATCAACGCTTGCCAAGTCTCGGTGCGTGGGAACCAGGGGGGAGTCATTCCACGTCATAGGCCAGATTGGGCCCCAGCCAGCGCTCGATCTCGGCAACCGGCATCCCCTTGCGCTCGGCGTAGTCGACGACCTGGTCCTTGTTGATCTTGCCGACGGCAAAATAGCGGCTGTCGGGGTGGGAGAAATAGAGCCCGGAGACCGCGGCGGTGGGGACCATGGCCTTGGATTCGGTGAGCCAGATGCCGGTGTTGCGCTCGGCATCGAGCAATTGCCACAGCAGGTCCTTCTCGGTGTGGTCCGGGCAGGCGGGGTAGCCGAGGGCCGGGCGGATACCCTGGTATTGCTCGTCGATCAGGGCCTCGGCGCCCAGTTGTTCGTCCTGCGCATAGCGCCAGTGGCGGGTGCGGACGCGCTGGTGGAGCATCTCGGCCAGGGCCTCGGCGAGACGGTCGGCCAGGGCCTTGAGCATCAAGGCCGAATAGTCGTCGAGGTCGGACTCGAAGCGCTTGACGTGGGCGTCGATGCCGGCGCCCGCGGTGCAGGCGAAGCCGCCGATATAGTCGGGGAGGCCGGTGTCCACCGGGGCGATGAAGTCCGCCAGGCATTCGTTGGGTCGGCCGGTCGGCTGCTTGCCCTGTTTGCGCAGGCAGTGGAAGGTGACCAGCGGGTCGGCGCGGGTCTCGTCCTCGAAGACCAGGATGTCGTCCCCCACGGTGTTGGCGGGGAAGAGGCCGATGACGGCCTGGGCGTTGAGCCAGCCCTCGGTAATGATCCGGTGCAGCATCGCGAGCGCATCGGCGTGGAGCTTGCGCGCCTCCTCACCCTTTTCCGGGTCGTCCAGGATCTGGGGGAAGCGGCCCTTGAGCTGCCAGGCGTGGAAGAAGAAGGTCCAATCGATATAGGCGGCGATCTCATCGAGGGGGATGTCCCTGAATACCTGGATGCCGGGCTCCGCCGGGGTCGGCGGCTGGTAGTGCTCCCAGTCGATGGGGGTGCGGTTCGCCTGGGCGGCGGCGAGCGGGATCAGGTCCCGCGCCTCGTCGCGGGCGGCGCGGCGGACGCGCACCTCTTCATACTCAGTGCGGATGGCGGCCACGTAGTTCTCCTTCAGGTCATGAGAGAGCAGGCTGCCGACCACGCCGACGGCGCGGGAGGCGTCTTTCACATGCACGACCGGGTGCGCATAATGGGGTTCGATCTTCACCGCGGTGTGCAGCTTGGAGGTCGTCGCGCCGCCGATCAGCAGCGGCACCGTGAAGCCCTGGCGCTGCATTTCCTTCGCGACATGGACCATCTCATCGAGCGATGGCGTGATGAGCCCGGAGAGCCCGATGATGTCGGCCTTGACCTCGCGCGCGCGGGCGAGGATCCGATCCGCGGGGACCATTACCCCTAAGTCCTCGACCGCATAGTTGTTGCATTGCAGGACGACACCGACGATGTTCTTGCCGATGTCGTGCACATCGCCCTTGACGGTGGCGAGCAGGACCCGGCCCTGGGCCTGCCCGGTGCTCTTCTCCTGCGCCAGGAAGGGCTCCAGATAGGCGACCGCGCGCTTCATGACGCGGGCGGACTTGACCACCTGGGGCAGGAACATCTTGCCCTCACCGAAGAGGTCACCCACCACGTTCATGCCGTCCATGAGCGGGCCTTCGATGACGTTGATCGGCCGGCCGAGCTTGGCGCGGGCCTCCTCGGTATCGGCCTCGATGAAGTCGGTGATGCCCTTGATGAGGGCATGCTCGATGCGCTTCTCCACCGGTGCTTCGCGCCAGGACAGGTCCTGCTTGTTCTCCACCCCCGAGCCGTCGCCCTTGTACTTGGGGGCCAGCTCGATCAGGCGCTCGGTGGCGTCGGGGCGGCGATTGAGGATCACGTCCTCCACCGCCGTGCGCAGTTCCGTCGGCAGGTCGTCATAGACGGCCAACTGGCCGGCGTTGACGATGCCCATGTCCATGCCGGCGCGCACCGCGTGATAGAGAAAGACGGAATGGATCGCCTCGCGCACCGGGTTGTTGCCGCGGAATGAGAAAGAGACGTTGGAGACGCCGCCCGAGACCTTGACATAGGGTAGATGGGCCTTGATACGGCGGGTCGCCTCGATGAAATCGACCGCGTAGTTGTTGTGCTCCTCGATGCCGGTGGCGACGGCGAAGATATTGGGGTCGAAGCAGATGTCCTCGGGCGGAAAGTCGATCTCGTCGACCAGGATGCGATAGGCGCGTTCGCAGATGGCGAACTTGCGCTCCTGGGTGTCGGCCTGGCCCTGCTCATCGAAGGCCATCACGACGATGGCCGCGCCGTAGCGGCGGCACTTGCGCGCCTGGCGGCGGAACGCCTCCTCGCCCTCCTTCATGCTGATGGAATTGACGATCGCCTTGCCCTGGACGCATTTCAGGCCCGCCTCGATCACCTCCCACTTGGAGGAGTCGATCATGATCGGTACCCGGGCGATATCCGGTTCCGCGGCGATCAGATTGAGAAAGCGGGTCATGGCCACCTTGGAGTCCAGCATCGCCTCGTCCATGTTGATGTCGATGACCTGGGCGCCGTTCTCCACCTGTTCACGTGCCACCGCCAGGGCGGCATCGAACTTGCCATCCAGGATCAGGCGCTTGAAGACGGCAGAGCCGGTGACATTGGTGCGCTCACCGACGTTGATGAAGGTGGCGGTCGGACGGGATTGGGTGGTCATGGCAGCTCGCGGAAGGGGTTTTCGACCATCAGGCCGTCGAAGTCGCGGCCGTGTTGGAGGTCTTCGGTATAGAGGACGCGGGCCTTGGCGCGGCGGGCGGCCTCGACGATCAGTGCATCCCAGAAGGCGATCTGATCCGCACGACTGCGCGTGATGGCCGCCAGGATCAGCGGGGGGTCCTCCACCACCAAGGGGTAGCGCGCAAACTCCCGCACGGCCATTTCAGCCACCGCACACGTCAGTGGCGGGTTCAGTCGCCGCGTCGTGACCCAATAGAACTCCTTGAGCACCTGGGTGCTGAGGGCCAATTCACCGGCACCGCCGACCCGGTCGATCAGGGCCATGGCCTGTGCCCGTTTGACCCCGGCATCCTTATCGTAGGCATAGACGAAGACGTTGCTATCGGCGAAGTGCCGCACGGTCATAGATCTCCTCGCGGGTCCAGGTGCGCCCCGCGGGTCCGGAGCCTGCCGCCGATTGGTTGGCCAGTTCCAGGATGCGATCGGTGGCCTCGCGGGCGGCCGAGCGATGGTCCGCGTAGGCATCGAGAAAATCACGCACGACCGCATTGACGGAGGTGTTCTCGGTGAGGGCGCGCAGCCGCGCCCGTTTCAAGGTCTGTTCGGCAATCGTCACGGTCAGGTTCATGAGCGATACTCCAGCGTCAACACGAGATCAGTGTAGCACGGGAACCGCGCACCATTGCGTCCCGACCCGTGTCGCCGGTTCAGTCCGCATCCGCTCGGGGTCCGGACTCCGCCGGGTGTCGGCGACTGGCCTGATCCAGATAACGGCGTGCCTGCATGAGCAGGCGCTTGTGCCCTAACAGGATCTGCCAGCGCGAGCCGCCGAGCTGCCGCCACAGGCGCGCCGAGCGGATGGCGGCCAGCAGCAGGGCGCGGATGCGCACCTGGTTGTCCGGGTTCTGCAGGTGGTTGGAGGCGCCGCGCACCAGGATACGCGGGGTCAGCGGGCTCAGGTTGTCGCTGTAGAGGTCGGCGAACCGGGCGAGGACCTCTGGGTGCAGCAAGGGGTGCTGTTCGTGCAGCCGGGCCGCCTCCGCGATCCCCTCGCCGATGCGCCCGAGCGGTTCCGGCTGGGCCGAGAGCTTGCGCTCCAGCCGGATGATCGACACCACATAACGGGTCAGTTCCAGGTCACGCTCCGGCTTGCCGGTGAGCTGGGCGACGAGCTGGCGCGCCCCGTTGGCGACCGCCCCGGGTGGACCGTAGACCGCCGCGACGTTGGCCGCGTCCACCTGGAACAGGCTGTGGATACAGGGCTCCATGGCGGCGGTGTCGGCACTCCCGGTGCGGGCGATGCGCATCACGCAGGCGACCGCCTGGTAGATGCCGGCGAGTGCGGTCAAGCGGTCCTGTTCGTCGTGGGCCATGGGTCTGCGGCTCCTGTCTGGGAAGGTCTCTGGGGTGCCACAGGATACCAGCGACGCCCGGGTCGCGCTCGGGGTGCCTTTGACTGTTGGATGGCTGCGCACCTCGCCGACGGCCGTCCTATTCCATCCCATTCCAGTTCCGGGCGATACCAACCAGGACCCAGGGGGGCAGCGCCGGAGCGCGGCGCCAACCCAGTCGTTTCCGGTTCACCCGGTGGGACTTGTCAATGCACAATGGGCCGCGATGCGCTTTACTATGCTCGGATGAGTGACCACTGCCCACGGGCGGGAGTTCGCCAGGCCGGAGAAGGCGCGCACGCTGTAGCGGATTTAATCCCCGCTTTGTCTCATCACGGTCGTGATGATTCTTGTCTCCCAACGGAGTACCTGACCATGAAGATTGCCGTTTCAGCGACCGGCGCGGGGCTCGATTCAAGCGTTGATCCCAGCTTTGCGCACTGTGCCTATTTCGTGATTGTCGACACCGACGCGGGCGCCGTGGAGGCGACCGCCAACCCCTTTATCGAGGCCGCCGACGCGGCTGAGACCCAGGCCGCCCGGTGGGTCCTCGCGCAAGGGGCGCAGCTGCTGATGACCGGGCGCTGCGGAGCATCCGCGGCAACCGTCCTGGCGGATGCGGACATCTGTGTCATCGAGGGCGTGTTCGGGAACGTGGGTGCAGTGACCGCGTCAGTCCAGCAGGTGGCGGCCCCAGCCACGCACAGCGCGGGGTCCGGCCCGAGGCCGGGGTGCGGACCCGCCGGTGGTCGCGACCAGGACCTGTGCCGGTGTGTCGGTGGCTGGCGTGGGCCGGGGCATCGCCGGTGGTGAGGCGCCAGAAGCGTCACCGGCGCCCGGGTCGATAGGTGTGCAGGGTCACGGCGTCATCGAGACTCATCCAGTCTGATCGTTCAGCGCGACCTGGGTGTCGATCGTGGTACAGCGCATTGAATCAGGTGCCCGGGTCGTTGCCGATGACCAACGCGATCAGAAAGCCGCCGCTCAACAGGCCGGCGATGACGCCCGCGATAGTCAGTGCGTCGAAGCTCATGGGTACGTCCTCGGAGACTGTGCTAAGGAGTCTGTCAGTGGTTATGGAGGTCGGTGTCTACGCCCGCCGGGGTGGGGGCGCCAGTGACAATGCCGCGGCAGGTCTGAGCCTTCAGTGACTTGGTCACAGTAGACCAATGCCGACTTACGCAAGCCACTGACCAATGTGATCGCACAGTAGATGATGACCTTCTGATCCTAAGTCCTGCGGCGGTTAATGGAGACGGCCGCGCAGGGCGCCCTGCGAGATCAGGTTTCGCCTTTCAGAAAGCGCGGAGCGATCACGTCATGACCGCCCCGCGGCTTCACTATCCCTTGTCGAGTGCGTTGAACCGTGCCGTCAGCCCTTGAATAGCGGCTTGCAGGCTATTGAGTTGGCTGGTGATCCAGGACTGCCCCTGGCCGGCGTCAAGGCCCGGGGTCGGCAGCGTTGCGCCGCGGCCCCGTCCACGATGGCGACCGCCGAGTCCGCGACCACAGGAGCGGCCGCCGCCGCCCTGCCCGGCTGACCGGCCGGCATCACGCCCGGCGTTGCTACCTTGTCCAGTGGGTCCGGTACCGTCTCTATTTGGCATGACATTTACCTCTCAGAGGTTTTGTTGTAGCAGGCGCCGTTCTTGACGGTGTCATAAGCCGTCTCAAGCGCCTCGATTTGCCTACGCCGCTGCCGCAAACACTGCATCCAGTCGGTCAGGCGGGCCTCGCCCTGCGCGGTGATGGTATACACCCGCCGCTTCGGACCAAGGCTGTTCTCATCCCAGGCGCTGCTGACCAATTGCGCCTCCTCCAGGTCACGCAGCGCCCGGTAGAGGATGCTGATGTCCATCTGCCCGGCCTCGAAGCCGAACTCCTGCAGGCCGCTCATCAGGCTGTAGCCGTACCCCGGCTCGCGGTGCAACAGCACCAAACAGCAGGATTGCAGGAAGAACAGCTTGCGCTGTCCGCGGCCCCGCCCCGGTCCAGGTCCACCAGGCATGTGGCTTACTCCTAATCTCTAGCGTGTCTCTAGTATATGCATCTATAGACATAAAGTCAACAGTAAGTCGGCTCGCTGAGTTTCGTGCGGTTCCACCGCGGCCGCCGGAGGTGGAGTCCAAGTCCGGCGGGGGCGGGCACCCCCACAAGCGCTCGCCACGCGCGCGCGGTCCCGACGAAAGCTGCGGCCGTTGCGGTCCAGCTTGTTGCGCGCTCGTCACGCGCGCGGCCCCCACGCGTCGAATCCTGAGCAGTAGTGTAGGTAGTTCGCTGGCGCCGAGTCGTTGCGAATTGCGGGTTGGTGCCGAGGGATCGCGCGAATCCTGCGGCCTTCGGTCGCCGGGATGCTTGGTTGCATCCGCAAGCCGTGGGAGGCCGAGTTCTGATCTTTATCAATGCCCCTCGCCCGTCGATTTCATATCCTCCAGGCTGATCTATTCACGGGCCACCACCTCCGTCGCAATGCACAAAATTGGCGGACGAAAGGATCAGCGTAGCCCATCCCATCACCAGGAGACCCGACGATGACCACCGAGACCAATCTAGCCCCTGTGATGCCGCGCCTTAACGAACCGGCTCCGGCCTTTGACGCCCCTACTACCCATGGCCCCAAGACCCTGAAAGACTATCTGGGCAAGTGGTTGGTGCTGTTCTCCCATCCGGCGGATTTCACCCCAGTCTGCACCACCGAGTTCATGGGATTTGCCCGTCGGCACGCCGACTTTCAGGCGATCAACTGCGACCTGCTGGGTTTGTCGATCGACAGTCACTACAGTCACATCGCCTGGGTGCGGAACATCAAAGAGAAGTTCGACGTGGAGATCGGCTTCCCCATCATCGCTGATCTCTCCATGCAGGTCGCCAAGGCCTACGGAATGATCCAGCCTGGCGCCAGCGATACCTCCGCGGTACGCGCGACCTTCGTGATCGACCCTAATGGGATCTTGCGGGCGATGCTCTATTATCCGATGAGCAACGGCCGCTCGATCGATGAGATCCTGCGTCTGGTCAGGGCCATGCAGACCTCGGATACCAACAAGGTGGCCACCCCGGAGAACTGGCAGCCGGGCGACAAGGTGATAGTCCCGCCGCCTGGCAGCGTTGCGGATGCCAATGCGCGGGTCGCCGCCGGCGAGTACGAGTGCGTGGACTGGTATTTCTGCAAGAAGTCGCTCTGACCCCTCGATCCCTGGTCCGCTTGAAGCCCCGGCCGGGTGGTCGGGGCTTGTCCGTTGACCCTGGAAAGAGCAGTCAGCCGTCAGCGATCAGCCGTCAGCCATAAGTGCATCAGCATCTTACGAGCCGTCTTGGAGCCGCAGGCGCCCACCCGACAGGTGATGCACCGGGTGGTCACAAACTCTTGAAATGCAAAGCCAAATGCTGAAAGCTGATCGCTGACTGCTCTTTTTAGGTTGACGGTTCCTCGTCGGTAGCGGCCAGCGGTTCTTAGGACAGACTTGTGGCTGCGGTGAATGGACGCTCGCTGGCCGGGCAGTGTTCAGCGAGGAATCCCAGCAGGTCGCCGAGGTGCCGTTCGATCTGGTCCACCGAGTTATGTCCGGCACCGCCGATCTCCAGCAGGCGGGCGTAGGGGGCACCGCAGTTGGCGAGGATCAGGTGCGCATCGTCCACCGCGACCGTCTGGTCGGCCGTGCCATGCACCAGCAGAATGGGGCAAGTGATCGAGCGGACGGTGTTCATCGGCGCAATCGCCGCGAAGCGGTACCCGATGATCCACTCCACGTAGCGGCTGACCAGGCGGATGACCAGGCGCGGGAAGTGCAGCGGGCGCAGATAGCCTGCGGTCACCTGGGCCGGGTCTGCGAACGCGGCAATACTGATCACCGCCGCGATATCCGTATTGCGCGAGGCCTCGAACAAGGCGGCACCCGCGCCTACCGAGTGCCCAAGGACCGCGATGCGATCGGCGCGGCGCGGGTGCCGGTCCTTCAGCCACGCGATGGACATGCCGAGGTCCTCGGCGAAGCGGGGCAGGGATGAAAAGCTGTCCGCATCGCTGCGGCCATGACTGCGGGCATCGCAGAGCAACAGGTTGAAGCCGGCGCGGCGCAGCGGAATGGCAAGCGGCAGCATCAACTCGGCGTTGCTGCCCCACCCGTGCAACACGACGATCGTGCAGGTGGCGTGCGGCGCCGCCAGCAGCCAGCCGAACAGGTACCGGCCGCGCACGGTGGGGATACGTAACTGTTCAAAGGCCAAGCCGTAATCTGCCGGCGATCCGGTCTCCCTGATACGGGGCGCACGAAACCCAAGATGGACGCCCGCCGGAATCACGGCCGCGATAATAACGATACAGATACTAAAGGTCGTCAGCATATCAAGGGTTCAGTGTGACACCGCTGGAGTGGTGTCACGAGAGGGAAGGAGATGGGGAGTTTTCCAGCCCGGGGGCGGGTGACGATGGGGTCGGCCGTCATGGGGCCTTGGAACTCCTCGCTCAGTGCAGTGTGACCTGTGCGGCGAGCAGCAACAGGCTCAACCCGGCGGCGGCGGCGAGTACCGGCAGCCAGGGCCAGAGGTGCCGACGATGGTGCGGGGTCGGGTGCGGTTGCTGTAGTGTCAAAGGGTGGCAGTTCATGGACGATCTCCGGTGGGGACGGACCGCCGCGAGCAGCCCGGACACCGGTCTGGGGTGTCGGGGCGCAGCGGGGATGTGTGACCGGGGAGTCTACGGGGTCGCCGCGACGGGGGCATTGATAAAAGTCGCAGTTGGGTCATCGGATATTGACCGCGCCCGCTCCACCGTCGCCCCGCCCAAGCAGGTATCCCCGGCGTAGAAGACAAGGGCCTGCCCGGGCGTGACGGCGCGTTGCGGCTCGGCAAAGTACACCTCGCACGCCTGGTCGCTGAGTGCGGTGATCGTGCATGCCTGCAAGGGCTGCCGATGGCGCAGCCGGGCCTGGCAGGGGAAAGAGGGGGGGCCGGGCGGCGCACCGGCGATCCAGTGCAGGCGTGCGGCGGTAAGGGCGCGGGACTGGAGCAGGGGGTGGTCGCCGCCCTGGACCAGGATCAGGGCATTGCGGCTCGCGTCCTTGGCGGCGACGAACCAGGGTGCTTCGGTCCCGCCTGCCACCCCGCCGATCCCCAGGCCCTCGCGCTGGCCGATGGTGTAGTAGGCGAGCCCCTGGTGTTCACCCAGGCGGCGGCCGTCCGGGGTTTCGATGGGGCCTGGCTTACGCGGCAGGTAGCGGGCGAGGAAGTCGCGGAAGCGGCGCTCGCCGATGAAGCAGATCCCGGTGCTGTCGCGCTTGTCCGCGTTGTCGAGCCCGAGCCCGCGGGCGATGGCGCGGACCTGCGGCTTGGTGAGGTCGGCCAGCGGGAAGAGGGCGTGGCGCAACTGGGTCTGGTCCAGCAGGTAGAGAAAATAGGTCTGGTCCTTGTTGGGGTCGGTGCACAGGCGCAGCCGACAGCCGTCCGGGTCGCGGGTGATCCGGGCATAGTGACCGGTCGCGATCCAGTCCGCACCCAACCCCAGGGCATGGTCGAGGAAGGCGCGGAACTTGATCTCGCGGTTGCACAGCACGTCCGGGTTGGGGGTGCGCAGGGCCCGGTATTCCTCCAGGAACAGCGCGAAGACCTGGTCCCAGTATTCGGTTGCGAAGTTGACCGTGCGCAGCCTAATCCCAAGCCGCTGCGCGACGGCGGTCGCATCACGCAGGTCCTGGGCGGCGGCGCAATAGCCGGGCTCGTCGTCCTCCTCCCAGTTCTTCATGAACAGGGCCTCCACGCGGTAGCCCTGTTCGATCAGCCAGTGGGCGGCCACCGCGGAGTCGACCCCGCCGGAGAGTCCGACCATCACCCGATCGCCGGGTGCGGGGGCGCGCGGCAGCGGCGTGGTCGGCGTCATCACCAGCCCCCGAACCGCACCAGCGCGCCCGCCAGCGCCGCCACCGCCACCGCCACGAACCCCGCGGTGTAGCCCAGGGTCTGCCGGCCCAGGGTGGCGGTGAGTGCTTCCTCGGGGTAGGTGGAGATCACGAAGGGCTGGCGGTCGTCGCCGGTGGCCACCAGCCGGGCGAGCACCGGGATGTCACTGCGCTTGAGTTCCGCGCGTTCGGCCAGGGCCGAGGCCTCGTTGCGCGCCCGCTCCCACTCCGCCGGGCTGATGGACCCGTCGCCGTCGGCATCGAAGCGGGCCAGGCGCGCCGGGTCCCGCTTCCAGACCTTGAGCAGGGCGCGCTGCAATTGGTCGCGTTCGGCGGGCCCGCGCAGCGGGGTCTCGAAACGGCCCAGGCAGTAGAGCGAGTCACCGTCCTCGATACGTTCCTCCACGTAACGATACCCCTTGGCCTGATACCACTTGCCTGGCTCACGGCTCCTGGGATTGCGATAGGACCCGGTCCACCGCTCCACGCGGTGCGGGCGGACATAGGCACCGGTCGGGTCGATGATGCACTGCCCGCTGCCGTCCTCGATCAGCAGGGAACTGCACGACTCGCCGTGGTCGATCGTCGTCCACCGCCGCCTGCCCGCGCGGCCCTGTTCTTCCTCGATGCGGAAGCGGTACCAGAGGCAGGGGCGCCCGGTCAGGGGGCCCTCGACCCGATCGAGATGGGGGCGGGCCAGGCCGGACAGTTCGACATACCCCTGGGATGCGGACTGGATGCGGGAGGTGGGGGTGTCGGTGACGGTGCGCAGCCGCCAGAAGGCCTGGGCGCCCTTGTAGAGCAGGAAGGGCGCGCTGGCCGCCAAGACCGAGAACAGGAACCAGAAGGGTACCGGGTCCAGCCCAAGCACCAACTGGCGTACCCCGTCCGGCAGCACGGCGCGCCCCGGCGTCAACCGAACAGGGCCTTGAGGTCCACATCCGCGCGCTCCTGCTTGAACTCCAGCAGGTCGGCGGGGCCTGCGCCCATGAAGCGGGCGACCAGGACGTCCGGAAACTGCTCAATGCGGACGTTGTTCAGATTGACGCTGTCGTTGTACAGCTCGCGGCGGTCGGCAATCGTGTCCTCCAGGTGGGAGACGCGCTGCGCGAGTTGGCGGAAGCCCTGGTTGGCCTTGAGTTGCGGGTAGTTCTCCGCCAGCGCGAACAACTGCCCGAGCCCGGCCCGCAGATCCGTCTCCGCCGCCCCCAGGGCGCGCATGTCGACCCGGCGACTCGCCTGCGCCACGGCCCCGCGGGCGCGCACCACCCGCTCCAGCGTCTCGCGCTCATAGCCCATGTACTGCTTGCAGACCTCCACCAGCTTGGGGATCTCGTCGTGGCGCTGCTTGAGCGCCACGTCGATGTTCGACCAGGCGCGGGCGACGGCGTGCTTGAGCCGCACCAGGTTGTTGTAGATCTGGATCGAGTAGACCACCGCGACCAGGAGCAGGGCGAGAACGACGAGGGCGGTGATTCCCATGGGGGGCTCCGGGATGCGGTCGGGGATGGGCGGGTCTGCCGAGTCGCGTGATTGTACCCGAGCCGTCCGGGTGGATTGGTGCCGTCAGTCCGGCCGCCGGCTTCACGGGCAGGGCCCGCCGACAAACCCGGCAGACCTGGGTTGCGTTTCCTATACTGCGCTCGGACCAGGACGGCGACCGATCGGGCCGGAGCGACCGGCCGGGTAAGGTTGCGACCGCGTCGCCGTCGCTCACGCAGAGACCGCTCAACTCAACCTGGGAGAACCGGCTATGCCCCCTCCGTTTCGGCAGATCACGCTCGCTGCGTTCGACTCGCTGCTGCAGGAGTTCCCATTCCAGCGGCGCATCAATGCGGTCCACATGCACCACACCTGGCGCCCCAATCGCGCCCAGTACCGGGGTCACGACAGCATCGTCGGCATGTGGCGCTATCATACCGTGGACAACGGCTGGCGCGACATCGCGCAGCACCTCACCATCGGTCCCGACGGCAGTCTGTGGCTGGGGCGCAACTGGAACCAGACCCCGGTCAGTGCCACCGGGCACAACGGCAGCGCCGCCGCCGGGCCCTTCATGTTCGAGATGGTCGGCGACTTCGATCGCGGTCGGGACCCCTTCGAGGGTCCGCAACGCGACGCGGCCCTGCGGGTGATCGCGCTGGTGCAGCGCCGCTTCGACCTTCCAGTCGGTTCGCTCAGGTTTCACAATCAGATGTCGCCGAAGTCCTGTCCGGGCACCGCCATCTCCTACGCGGAGACACTGGCCGCGGTGCAGGCCCTGCGCGATCACGAAGGCGTCGGGACCGAAACCCTGGCCGCGGGTCCAGTGTCGCCGGGTGCGGCGATGGGAGACGCCTTCATCCTGCTCGGTGACGACGACACGGCGGGCGCGGCCCCGGCCGCCGATCTGCTGCCGGGAGACGACGCTGCCGCCGACGCCCCCGCGGATACCGCGTCCGCCCCGCCGGCCGACCCGCTCCGGGCGGCGCCCGCCCCGGGCGAGGTCCAGGACCTGATCCTGGCGCTGCTGCGCGGCGACCGCCTGGACGCGCTGAGGCCCCGGGAGTCCGCCGACGCCGAGCTGCCCGAGGGCGAGGGTCCGGCCGCCGACGCGGCCGTCCCGGGCCGATTTGGCGCGGGCGCCGTCACGCTCGGCGGTACCGAGGCACCCTGGTTCGGACCGGTCATCACCACCGACATGAAGGAGGCCTTGCGCCCGCACGTGATCAATCTGTCGCGCGGTCGCTTCAGCACGGGTGGACTCTTCCAGACGGATGCCGAGGATGTGGACGCGATCTTCGGCGAGGACCTGGAGCGGGCGGTCGCGGGCCGGGACGCCGCCAACCCACTGCGGCTGGTGATCTGGGCCCACGGCGGTCTGGTGGCCGAGGCGCACGGCCTGCAGATCGCGTACAAGCACGTCGGCTGGTGGAACAGCAACGGCGTGTATCCTCTCTATTTCGTATGGGAAACGGGCCTGCTGGAGGCGCTGGGGCGCCTGATCACCGGGCGCTCGGGCGGTGAAGAGGGCGTGGTCACGGACCGCGTCACGGAGTTCACCGACGGGCGTATCGAGGCCTTGGCGCGGGTGGCGCAGGGGCCGGCGATCTGGAGCGACATGAAGCAGAGCGCACGCCTCGCCGTGGACCCGTACGACGGCGGTGCGTCCTATGTCGCCCGCAAGCTGGGTGCGTTCTGCCGCCGCCACCCGGGGGCCGTGGAACTGCACGCGGCGGGCCACAGCGCCGGCGCGATCTTCCACGCGAGCTTCCTGCCGGCCGCCTTCGACCTGGGGGTGCCGTCCTTCAAGACGCTCGCCCTGCTGGCCCCGGCCATCCGGGTGGACCGCTTCAAGGAGCGCCTGGCACCGCACATCGGCGCCGGTCAGGGGATCGAGCGCGTCGCCCTGTTCACGATGAACAGGTTGCGCGAACTCGATGACAACTGCGTGAGGGTCTACCGCAAGTCGCTGCTCTATTTGATCTACCACGCACTGGAGGAGCGGCCCGAGACGCCCATCCTGGGGTTGGAACTCTGCCTGCGCGCCGACCCGGCGCTCAAGGCCCTGTTCGGGCTCGGCGGTGCCGTGCCGGCCGCCGGTGAGGTGAGCTGGTCCAAGACCCTCCCCGGGGCCCCGCCGCGCTGCCGCAGCGAGAGCATCAGCCACGGCGGCTTCGATGACGATGCGGCCACGATGGACAGCGTGCTGCGGCGCATCCTGGACCAGGACCGCATCCCCCGCCCTTACGCCGAGAGCGCGACCCGCGCCGGGGCCGCGGTGGCCGGCAGCGCGCCCGCAACCGACTTCATCGCCGGGGAGGAGGCGCCCGCCCCGGGCGCGCAGGAGGGCTTCGGCGTCCCCTTCGATGTGCTGGACGCCTTCGAGCGGGTCGCCGAGATGACGCCAGACGCTGCCGAACGCAGCGTGTTCGGGCTGGAGGTCCCGGCGGCTCCGGACGGCCTGACGGTCGGGTTTGGCCCCAACGCCCGCGGCGCCGACGTGACCGCCTTCTCCCATCAGGTGCTGCGCGACATCATGCGCCGCGCCGGCGTTACCAGCGTCGTGATCTCCAGCACCTCGCGCAGCCCGGCGGATCAGGCGCGGGTGATGATGGCGAATCTGGAGCGCTTCGGCGTCGCGCACCAGTTGCGGCTCTACGGTCCCGCCGGGGACCGCGTGATCGAGGTCTATCGACAGGCAAAGCAGGCCGGCCGCGATGCGGCCGCGATCAAGGCGCTGATGGCGACGGAGATCGTGCGGGTCGGGCCGACGCGGGTTTCGCGCCACGCCGCGGACCCGCGCGTGCTCAATGTGTTCGACGTGGCCCCCAGCTCGGTCGCGCGGCGGGACGCCTTCGAGCAGGCGGTGCGCGCGGAGCGGCGCGTGGCCAAGTTCCTCACGCCGCCGGGCGACCCGGGTTATCATCTGGAAATACCGCAACCTCAACAAGGGTGAACCGGCCGACGGGTGCCGACCAAACCGGAGACTGCCATGCTGACCGAAACCCCCCCACCCCCGGCACCAGGCCGGCCGCCCCTGTCCCCGGCGGCAGAGGACCTGGCGGACTGGGCACGCCGCACCATCGGCGACCTCGATACGCTGCTCGCGGACCTCGATACCAGGCCGGCGACGGTGATCCCGCCGCCCGCTCGGGTCCGCGCACTGGTCGGCACCGCCCACCTGTTCGGGGATCAGCGGCCCGCGGAACTCGACGCGGCCATGGAACGGGAGCGGCAGGAACTGCTCGGCTTTGCGCGCCAGGCGGTGGCGGCGCTCAAGCGGGGGGGCGGCGTGCGGGTGCCGCTCACCGCGCAGGAGCAACTCGGCGCGGCGGCCATCCTGACCTTCGTGACCAGACCCGCGCTGCGCGTGAGCGGCGACGACTTCGTCGAGCCGCCGCCGTCCTGGCAGGATGACCTGGAGCGGCGGCGCAAGCTCATCCGGCGCACGCTCCCGGCGGTGGGGCGCATCGAGGTGCAGGGGCACCCCCAGGGGGCGCCCTGGGTCGGCACCGGGTGGGTGGCCGCCCCCGGGCTCCTGATGACCAACCGGCATGTGGTCAAGGAGTTCGCCCAGCCCGTCAGCCCGGCGCCCGGTGAGACCCGGTGGCGCATCAAGCCCGGTATGAGTGCGCGGATCGACTTCGGCGAGGAGTGGACGGGGGCCCCCGCGACCGGCGAACAGCGCACCTACGCCATCCCGGACGCGGCCCAGGTCCGCGTCCACCCCGAGCATGACCTGGCCCTGGTCCCGGTCGCCGCGACCGCCCAGGGCAGCGAGCGGCGCCCCCTGCCCGCGCCCTTGACCATCGCCGGAACGGACACGGCGGTTACCGAGGGACTCAAGGTCTATTGCGTCGGCTACCCCGCGCGCGACGAGGGAAACCGCGAGTTGGCCGCCATGTACCGCCTGTTCGACGCCATCTTCGACGTCAAGCGCCTGCAACCCGGGCAGGTGATGCAGGTCCTGCCCGCGTCCGACACCCTGCTGCACGACTGCTCCACCCTGGGCGGGAATTCCGGCTCCTGCGTGCTGGACCTGCGGACCAACCAGGTCCTGGGCCTGCACTACGCGGGCTTTCACCGCCACGCCAATCTGGCGATCGGGCTCTGGCGGTTGGCGGCCGATCCGCTGTTGCGCGAGGCGGGGGTCCGTTTCGCCGGCCTGGCCTGAGTCCTCAGGTCAGTGCCCAGGAATCAGACGATGGCAAACTACGCGATCATCATCGGCATCGACGGCTACAGCGACCCGCGCTGGACCCTCTGCGGAGCCGTGACCGACGCGCTCAACTTCACCCGCTGGGCGACCGGCACCGGTGGGGTCCCCGCCGATGATGCGCACCTGCGCCTGCTGCTCTCCCCGGCCCCCGGCGATCCCGCCCCGATGCTGCCGCCCGGGGTCACCAGTGCCGCCGCCACCGGCGCCGGCATCCGCCTCGCCATGAAGGAACTGCGGCGCGCCCTGCCGGAGGGCGGGGGCGAGCGGCTCTATTTCTACTTCGCCGGTCACGGGGCCTCACTGCCGCAGTGGAAGGGCGAGCCGATCCTGATCCCCGTGGATTTCTCCGATCCGGAGGTCCACGCCCATCTCCCGCTCGGCTTCTCCGACGTCCTCCCGGTGCTCGGGGGGCTGCGCTTCACGGAGCAACTGTTCTTCATCGACGCCTGCCGGGACTTTGCCCTGCCGGACTTCCAGCCCGCCGTGGGCAGCGCAATCCGGCTGGCCCCCGAGCAGCGTGGACCGCGCCAATATGTCCTCTACAGCGTGGCGCCCGGCCAGCGGGCGGCCGAGACCGGAGCGGGCATCTGGACCGGCACCCTGCTGGAAGGGCTCGGCGGCACGCGTTACCAGCCGCTCACGCGGGGGCGCGGCCCGGACGGGCGACCGCGCTACGAAGTGCGGCTCGACCGGCTCGCGGAGTGGCTCTGCGCCCGGGTGGGGCAGCGGATCCAAGAGAAATTCCTGGACGATGCCGCCCGTTTCGTCCAGACGCCCGAATACGACAAGGACCCCAAGGGCGGCAATCCGCTGCTGCTGACCTTCACCCCGGAGGCGGTCCCGCGCGCGCGCCTGGAGGTCATGGTGGCGCCGGATGTCGCCTATCAGACCTGCAAGATCCAGGTCATGGAATACGTGGATGCGCGGGGTGAGGAGATCGAGCTCGACTTCAAGGGGCCGCCCATCGAGATGGTCACGGCCTTTGAACTGCGGCCCTCGGACTACTCGTTCCGCGCCCAGGCTGACCGCTTCGTGTTGCAGAGCAAGGTCTGGACCGTCGATGACGACCCCGTGATCGAACTGACGCTGGCGGCGGCCCCCGCCGCGCCCGATGCCGATCGCGACCTCGAGTCGACGCCGGCGGCGGCCCCCGCCGGGCCTGATGCCGACCTCGACTTCGCCTTTACGCTGGAGCTCGAACCGGCGCCCGTGAGTGCCCACCGCTCTCGGGGCGGGGCGGTCGAACGGATGCGCGACGTGTTAGCCGCCGAGCCCGATGGCGACTTCGACTTTGCCCTGCCGGTGAACCGCGGGCCGGCACCTGGACCCCGCCGCCCGCACCCGGTGAGCCCGGCGGGGCCACCGGCACCCGTAACCTGGGGTACCAGTGCCGCATCCGGCACGCTCTGCGTGGTCGCCGCTGACCCACTCCTGCGCATCGACCTGCTGGACGCCGGGCGGCAACTGATCCGCGCGGGCCTCCCACCGGGGCAACCCCAGTCCCTGGCGCCGGGCATCTATCGGGTGCGCCTGCGCCTGCCGGGTCTGGCCCCGCGCGACCAGACGGTCGAGGTCCGCCCACACCAACTGACCCAGGTGCAGTTGGACCTGCCGGACCCCAAGCTCGGGCGCCGGCAGTTGCAGATCCTGAAGGACCTGGACATCGCCGTTGCCGACGCGCGGGGGAGCCTCGGCTACCTGTTCCCGTCGGCGCGCTTAGGACCGGTCGCCGGGGCCTCCCTGGCCTCCCTGCTGGCCTATGCCGCCTTTGCGGTCAATCAACCGGATCAGGGCGATGTCTCCAAGCTGCGCGCCTTCGGTGTCGCCCCCTTCCTGCCGGATGCGGCGGCGCGCTGCGGGCTCCTGACTCTGGTCGGCGCCGCGGCCAAACAGGACGCCGAGCTGAGCGGGTTTCTGGCCGGGGTGCGGCTCTCGGTGCGCCGGCCCGACGGGACCCTGCTCGATCAGGGGGCGGTCGCGACCCTGGCCGGGATGCCGGCGGCCGGGCAGCGTCAGTGCGCGTTCGGGGCGCCGGGGTCGCTGGAGGTCGAACTGCAGCTGCCCGGCTTCGCCCGCACCCGCTATGCCCTGACCGCGCTGCCCGGGCGGCTCATGGTCTTCGTCGTGGTCGTGGAGGGGAACGGGGCCGTCGAGGTCCAGCAGTATCTGCTGCGCGTCCACGGGCTTGCGTCGCCTGAGCCGCCCTGGGTCCGGGGCCCGGGGGGCTGGCCGGCCGACCTGCGGCGCCTCGAACTGGCACAGCGCTTCTACGCGGCCGGCGACCCGGGGTCCGGGCTGGTCGACGGGGACCTGGAGATGCTCCTGTGGGGCAAGTGCCTGGACCCGCTTATGGGCTGTATCGCCGGCTATAGCCTCGCGCGCAGCGGGGAGGCAGCGGCGTTTGCCGGGGTGCCGCCCCCGCCCGGGGTGGCCGATATCCTCGATCATCTGGACGACCCGCGGGACCCGGTGGCCGCCGCTCTCCGGGCAGGTCCACCGGGGCCATCGGCGCTGCGGAACCTGCTCTGTGTCTTCCCCGACCTCCCCGACGCCCATGTCCTGGCGGCGCTCTGCGATCCGGACCCGGCGCGTCGGGATCGTCACTTCGCCCGGGTGCTGCGCCATGGGTTGCCGCTCTTCGCGGCGGGCACACGCGCCCTGGCCGCCTGGTTCCTGGCGCAGCAGGCGTCCGCCGGAGCCGCGGCGGTAGCGGCGGCCCCCGGCCCGGCCGCGCTGCCCGCAGCGCTGCGCGAGCCCCTGGCTGGCCTGCTGTCCGGCACGCCCTGGACCGCCTGGGCCGCCGTGCCGCCGGCCGCGGGCCTGGTGACCGGGATGCCCCGCGACGGCGTCGGGTTGGACGGGGACGCCACGGCCCTTGCGACCCGCGCGGACGGCGTGTCGTTGGATGGGACCGGCGGGCGCCGGGAACCCCGGTGACCGGGGCCGCAGCGACCGGCGTGCGCGCGGGCGCCTGGCTGCAGGTCGGCTTCGAGCGCACCCTGCGCCTGCCCGACGACGGCAAGACCTATCCGCTGCCGCCTGATCTGGGCGCCTTGCCCGTGCGCCGCGTCGCCGACTATGCCGGGCTGGTGCCGGCCGCCTGGCGCGACGGCGGCGGGCCGGACGACGTCCTGCTGCCGCTGCACGAGCGCGAGGCGCTGTTCCTGGTCTTCGCCGGGACCCCGGGGCGGCCCTGCGCGGTCAAGGTGGGGGTGGGGGGCGTCGATGCGGTGTCCGGCCAGCCCTGGAACCAGCGGCTCCAGGCGGCGCCGCAGGACTATCTGGTGTGCCCGCCCCAGCCCTGGCTGGACGGCATCAACGCGGGCGCCGGCATGGTGCGCCAGTTCGTCGCCGTGCCCCTGGGGCGGGGCCAGACGGTGGAGGCCCAGCTCACCGGCCGGGAGGTGCAGGGCGGCATCCAGATCCTCGTCTGGGAGGCGCGGCCTGGCCGCTTTGTGGACCCGCTGCCAGACCCGGCCGAGGAACAGTCCTTCGCTGCCGAGTCCGGTGGCCTGGAAGGCGTGGCCGTCCCGCCGGGTGCGGCCATGGGCTTGGGCGCGGGTGGCCGGATGCACCAGCGGATCTATCCGGACCCCTATGGCATCGAGACCTGGGAGCCGTCCCCGGCGGCCTCGCTGCGCGTCTATCTCCTGTGCGCGCGGGATTGGGCGGCCCTGACCGGCGAGGAACCGCCGCCCACCCCGGTCAGCGCCGCGCTCTATACCGCCTACGGCCTGCCCTGGTTCGCCCTCGCGGACGCGGACTGGGGCGATGTCGCCGCGGCGCCGCTGCTCGCGCGCGTCAAGGGCGTCCGGCAACTGGAGCGCGAGGCGGGGGCCGGTGGGGACGCGGGGCTGGTCGACGACCCGCTCGACGCCTCGCTGCACGCCTCGCTCCACGCCTCGCTCCACATAGGCGACGACCAGATCATCACGCTTGGACCGCAGCGGCGGTCCGGCGCACCAGGTGCGACCGACGACCAGACCCCAGAGGAGCCAGACCCATGAAGAACCCGGAACTCATCCTGAAAGGACAACGCCTCCTGTCGGACCTGGAGGGCCTGTATGAAACCCTGCGAACCGCGGACCCGCAGGACCTCCTGCAGGGCGTCGGTGCGGCGCCCCCGGCCCCGGAGTCGCTTGCCTTCGGCGTGGAATCGGCCGTCCCCGCCGGGGCGCGCGGCCTAGGCCCCGCGCCCGAGTTGCCCCAGGGTGACCTGGTTGCCAGCGCCCTGGACGCACAGCGCGCGGCGACCCTGGAGGCCGGGCAGCGCGCGGTCGGGCGTATCCTGACGGAGGGCCCGGACGCCGATTTCGCGCCCGGAGAGGAGGCGGGCTTGGAGGCCATCATCCTCCTCTTCGGGCGCCCGGCTATCCTCATCCAGGACGGCCGCTTCTTCCCGCCGCCCACGGACTGGACCCAGCTCGAACAGCATCGCGCCGGGATCGAGCGGACCTGCGAACGGGTCGGGCGCATCGAGGTCGAGGGCCATCCCAGTCTGGAATGGATCGGCACTGGCTTCCTGGTCGGCCCCGACGTCATCATGACCAACCGCCATGTCGCGGTGGAGTTCACCGCCCCGCGCGCGAACGGCCGCTGGGGTATCAGCCCCGGGATGAAGGCGCGGATCGACTTCGCCGAGGAACTCGGCGGGGGCCCCGGCGCCGAGTTTGCGATCCGCAGCCTGATCGGCATCCATGGCCGCCATGACCTGGCGCTGTTCCGGATCGAGCGCCAGGGCGGGGCGGGCGGCGCCGCGGCGGTGCCGGCACCGCTGCGCCTGGCCGCCACCGCGGAGCGGCCGGGGCCGCTCCTCGGACGCACCGTCTACGTGGTCGGCTATCCGGCCTGGGACGGGCGGCGCAACGACCCGGAGCCCATGCAGCGCCTGTTCGGCAACATCTACAATGTGAAGCGGCTCCAGCCCGGCAAGGTGATCGGCCGGGACGCCGGGCGCGGGACCTTCAGCCACGACTGCTCGACCCTGGGCGGCAACAGCGGCTCCTGCGTGGTCGATCTGGAGACCCACCGGGTGCTCGGCCTGCACTTCGGCGGCAGTTACCGCCAGTCCAATCAGGCCGTCGCCCTCTGGGAACTGGCCAACGACCCCTTGATCCGGCTGGCGGGTATCGTCATCGCGCCTTAACGGGCCGCGGTCGTAATCCCGAGCCACTGGTCCGCACAGCGGACCCTACGGGCACGCCGCCGTAGGGTCCGCTGTGCGGACCGATCACCCTGGGAAGAGCATTTGTTTCACGCAAAGACGCAAAGACGCAAAGACGCAAAGTTTTTCAATGCGATATCTCTGTCGTACGGTTCACCTACCGGGTGACGGGATCATCGCCAGCAACGTTCTATTCTTCTTTGCGTTCTTGGCGTCTTTGCGTGAGCAATTGCCGATTCTAGGATCACCGCGGGCACGCCGCCGTAGGGTCCGCTGTGCGGACCAAAGCACTCAGGTTGACCAGGCTGCCCGGGATCACGAGCGCGACGCGCCGATGCCAGGCGCGCCCGGCTCAGGACGGCTGCCGACGCCGCACCCCGGCTTGGGCGAGTTCGTCCAGGTACTCCTGCCACAGGCGTTCCTGGTTGGCGCCCAAGTAGTGCAGGTACTCCCAGGAATAGATCCCGGTGTGGTGGTCGTCGTCGAAGTGCAGGCAGATGGCGTAATGGCCGATCGGCTCGATCCGGTCGATCCCCACGTCCTCCTTGCCGACCTGGAGCGTCCCCTCGCCCGGGCCGTGGCCCTGGACCTCGGCGGAGGGTGAGAAGACCCGCAGATACTCGCACGGGAGGTTGAAGCGGGCGCCGTCGTCGAAGCTCACCTCCAAGACCCGGGACAGTTGGTGCAGGTTGAGTTCAGTGGGTGCAGGCATTGGGTTCTCCGGCGCCGGCTTGGCGGGTGGGCGGCGCTCTGGGTGTCGAGAAAATGGGTATTGCTATCAGAAACAAGTGAAACAACCGGTACCATCGTTGTCGTTGTCGTTGTCGTAATCGTAATCGGAGAAGCGATGGAACTTAGCGCGCGAGAGAATCCAGGTCGCTACGATAACCTCGACAACGACAACGACAACGACAACGACGCGACAGGATCGTAGGGTGGATAAGGCGCGCGGCACGGCGCCCGGGTCCCGTGCCGTGTTCTCACGCGCCGCATCCACGCTAAAGGATATACCGCGACAGGTCCTCATCCGCCGCCAGTTGCGAGAGGTTCTGGTCCACATAGGCGGCGGTCACCGTGACCGTCACCCGGTCCAGGTCGGAGGCGTTGTAGGACACGTCCTCCAGCAGCCGCTCCAGCACCGTGTGCAGGCGCCGGGCGCCGATGTTCTCGGTACGCTCGTTGACCTGCCAGGCGATCTCGGCCAGCCGGCGGATGCCGTCTTCGGTGAACTCCAACTGTACCCCCTCGGTTGCCAGGAGCGCCTTGTACTGGTCCGTCAGCGAGGCGTCCGGCTCCGTCAGGATGCGCACGAAGTCCTCCGTGGTCAGGGCCTTCAACTCCACCCGGATCGGCAGGCGCCCCTGCAGCTCCGGGATCAGGTCGGAGGGGCGCGCCAGGTGGAAGGCGCCGGAGGCGATGAACAGGATGTGATCGGTGCGCACCGAGCCGTGCTTGGTGGAGACCGTGCTGCCCTCCACCAGCGGCAGCAGGTCGCGCTGCACCCCCTCGCGCGAGACATCGGCCCCGGACATGCCCTCACCACGGCGCGTGACCTTGTCGATCTCGTCCAGGAAGACGATGCCGTTCTGCTCCACGTTCTCGATCGCGCGCAGCTTGAGCTCCTCCTCGTTGACCCGCTTGGCCGCCTCCTCGTCACGCAGGATCTTGCGCGCGTCCTTGATGCGCAGCTTGCGCCGCTTGGTGCGACCCTGGCCTAAGTTCTGGAACAGACCCTGGAGCTGGCTCGTCATCTCCTCCATGCCGGGCGGGGCCATGATCTCGACCCCCAGCGGCGCGGCCGAGACCTGGATCTCCACCTCGCGCTCGTCGAGTTCATCGGCGCGCAGCTTGGCGCGGAACTTCTCGCGGGTGGCCGACCCGGCGCTGCTCGCGCGGCTCTCCTCCTCGAAGCCCCCCGGGGGCGGCAGCAGGGCGTCCAGGATGCGCTCCTCGGCCGCCGCCTCGGCCAGGTCGGCGAGCCGCGCCATCTCCTGCTCCCGGCACAGCTTGACGCCGATGTCCGCCAGATCCCGGATGATCGACTCCACGTCGCGGCCCACATAGCCCACCTCGGTGAACTTGGTCGCCTCGATCTTGATGAAGGGCGCATTGGCGAGCCGCGCCAGCCGCCGCGCGATCTCGGTCTTGCCGACCCCGGTGGGGCCGATCATCAGGATGTTCTTGGGCGTGATCTCGGTGCGCATCGGCTCCGGGATCTGCATCCGCCGCCAGCGGTTGCGCAGCGCGATCGCCACCGCGCGCTTGGCCTCGTCCTGGCCGACGATGTGCTTGTCCAGTTCGGCGACGATCTCTTGGGGGGTGATTTCCGACATGGGATTTGGAGGTCCGTGGAGGGGCCGCGCGGCCGGCGGCTCGGTGTGACGCGTGGGTCGTGGGTCGAGATAAGAAGCGTTGTCCGCAAATGAACGCAAATGAACGCGAATAAAGCAAGAATTTTAGGCCCAAGCGGCCCGCGTCGGCCAGGGTGGCCGGGCGGAGAGTCCCCAATTCTCGATTGATTTCGTGCGCGCTGCGTCTCCTGCGGTGCAAAAGCCCCTGAAAAGGCGAAAGGTGCGGGTCGCCCGCGGATTCCGCAAGGCGGCCCGGGTACTGCTTGTCCGGCGCCGCGCCCGGGCGGTCCCCGGGTGCGGTGCGCTCGGCGGTCTGCGGTCCGCTCAGCGGACCCTACGAAACCTCCCCCACGCCCGCCGCCAACTCCTCGATCACCAGATTGTGATTGGTGTAGACGCAGATGTCGGCCGCGATGTGCAGGGCGCGCTCGACGATCTCGCGCGCCGAGAGCTCCGTGTTCTCCAGCAGCGCCCGCGCCGCCGCCTGGGCGAAGGACCCGCCGGAGCCGATCGCCATCAGGTTGTGCTCCGGCTCGATGACGTCGCCGGTGCCCGAGATGATCAGCGAGGACTGCCCATCGGCGATGCACAGGAGCGCCTCCAGCCGACGCAGCATCCGATCCGTGCGCCAGTCCTTCGCCAACTCCACCGCGGAGCGGATCAGGTGCCCCTGGTGCTTCTCAAGCTTCCCCTCGAAGCGCTCGAAGAGCGTAAAGGCGTCCGCCGTGGCCCCGGCAAAGCCCGCGATCACCCGGTCCTTGTAGAGCCGGCGCACCTTGCGCGCATTGCCCTTCATGACCGTCTGGCCGAGCGACACCTGCCCGTCGCCGCCGATGACGACCTGGCCGCCGCGGCGCACGGAAAGGATGGTGGTACCGTGAAAGATAGGCATGAAATAGGGCTCCGGGGTCGGCCCCCGATCAGGGCAATCCCGCCATTCTACGCCAGGGGCCCCGGCCGTGGCGGCGCCTTGTGCAGCCCGTAGGTCGGGTTAGCGAAGCGTAACCCGACATCCCGTGCCGCTTTAGCGTGAAAGTCAGGTAGGGCTCCCCCGTGGTAGCCAGGTCCCGCCGCGACGCAACCAGGTAGGGGCGGGTTTCAAACCCGCCCCTACGGCGCCCTTTCATGCGCCGGGGTGTCCAAAACAGTCCATGGCCGTCAGCCGCGACGAGACCTCGCGGCTTGTCCGAGCGTCACGCGTCACCGCGGCCTGGCGTCGCGGCAATAGCCGCGCCCACCTGGCTCGTTCATCGCCCGGGGCAGATACCGCGCGCACCGATTACCAGCCATCAGGTAAGCTAGAGCCCCCACAACCCAGAGGATCGAGGCGACCATGAGCAAGCTCAACAAGATCGAATTGGCCGACATGCTGGCCGAACTGCGCGCCCAACTGCTGACCGCCCACAGCGAGGGGGCCGGCCAGGACCTCAAGCTCGAGGTCACGGAGGTGGAACTGGAGGTCCAGATCGAGACCACCAGGAAGGCCGACGGCAAGGGCGGCGTCAAGTTCTGGGTCTACAACGCGGAGGCCGGCGTGGGCGCCTCCGAGGGGTTGACCCATCGGCTCAAGCTCAAGCTGCGCCCGACCGGGGCGGACGGGACGGCGCCGCTGCGCGTCGGCGCCGGCGGCCCGCTGCCGCAATAGGGCCGTCGGGGCTGAGTGATGGACTGGGACAAATCCCTTCTGGTCATGGTGTTCGTGCCGACCCTGGGCGCCGCGGCGCGTGACCGCGACGCCCCCCGGGGCGTGATCGGCACCGGCTACCCGGTTGGTCCCGACCTGATCCTCACCGCGCGTCACCTGCTGGACCTGGAGCCGCGCGATCCCAGCCGTCCGATCAGCGTGCGGTGGCATTACCACCGCACGCATCCGGACGCGGACCCCAACGGCTGGATCGCGATCCCCGAGGCGGCCGTCATCTGCCCTGAAGCGGCGGACCTCGACGCCATGCTGTTGCGCTGTCCGCGTCCGGATGCGGCCCGCGGGTGGGGCATCGTCTCCGAGGTCCCGCCCGCCAACGAGATGCAGTGGACCAGCGAGGGCTTCCCCGACGCCGGCGACTATGAGGGGCTGCGCCATCCCTGTTCCTTCCGCGGTGACTGCTTTTCCAAGGCCGCGGAAGAGAACTACTTTGAACTCGCCGCCGATGCGCCGCCGCAGGCGGATGACGACTGGCGCGGTGCCTCCGGCATGCCCATCTTCGTCGGCCGGCGCATCCTGGGCGTCGCCCGGCAGATACCCAGGCGGTTCGGCGCCGCGCGCCTGCACGCCACCCCCTGCTGGAAGCTTCTGCGCGACCAGGGGTTTCGTCAGGCCCTCGGATTCGAGGAACGCAAGGCCCGGGTGACCAAGTTGAGGTGTGCACTCATCAAGGCCCTGGACCGGTATCCCAGCAGCCTGGCGGCACTGGCCAAGGCCCTTGGCCAACGGGACGAACTGCCCGCGCCCACCGATCTCTCGCAGCGGGCAGACCGACTCGCCGAACGCCTGCTGGATACCGAGATCGCCGCCGCCATCGCCGCCCTGCGCACTGCCCACCGGGCACTGAAGAAGGAGGCCGGGGCCGCGGCGGCCGAGCCCCTGGTCACGGCGGCCTGCCAGGTCGTTCCCGTACTGTTCGACCATGGCGTGCCGCTGCCCACCACGGGTGTGTTGGAAAGCCCGGTCCTGGTGCCCCTGGCCGCCGCCACGCTCACCGTTGCGGAGCTGATCATGGCCGGAGTGGAAGGCCGCGAGGCACTCTTCCGGCCCCGAGCGCACGAAGACGACCAGCCCGCGGGCAGGCTGAGCCTCCCGCTGCACCCCGAACAGGGGATCGGCGCGGCCCCGGCACTGGCCCTGGCCGAGCACTTGGGCCGCAAGCTCGACCCGGGCGCGCAGGCCATTCAAGGGTTGCGGACCGCGATCGACGGGTATCTCGGCACCTTCGTGCGCACCGATCCCGGTGCCCCGAGGCGCGCGCCCCAGGAGACCATCCAACTCGCGGCCGATCTGCTGAAGGCCCGCCGCCGGGATGAGGAGCCCGCCTATTACATGGTGTTCTTCCTGCCGGAAGAAGCGGACGAGCGCGAGCGCATTGAGGGCCTCGCCGCTGATCTGAAACGCGATTACCAGGCCATCGCGTTCCTTGGTCTGGACCCCGCCTTCAGTCGGGAGCGCGCCGACCGCAACCTGGTCGACCCCCTCTGCCGCATGTTGCCCCTGAAGACCTGACCCCCCGGAGACCCCCGGACCATGAGACTGCTCAAGCACCGCGACGGCGAGTCCCTGACGCTACCCGGGCCGACCCAGGCCCCCGAGCAGGTCCACTGCTTTGAACAATGCGAGATCGACGCCGTACACGCCGCCCTGGCCGCCCGCCGGCCGCTCCTGGTACGCGGCGACCCCGGCGTCGGCAAGAGCCAGCTCGCCCGCGCCCTGGCCTTGGACCTGGGGATGGCCTATGTGCAGCACGTCATCGACATCCGCACCGAGTCGCGTGACCTGCTGTGGCACTTCGACGCCGTCGGCCGGCTGGCCGACGCCCAGTTGCGCGGTGCCCTGGCCGGGCACTGCGGCGCCGACCCCGCGGCCGTTGCGGTGGCCAGCACCCTCCTCCAGGAGGCCCTGGCCGTCGAGCGCTATCTGGACCCCGGCGTCCTCTGGTGGGCCTTCGACTGGGACGGCGCCCGGGCGCGGGCCCAGGCCCGCGGGCGCCCGGTTCCGGCCCTCATGGAGGGTTGCGACCCCGCCAATGGGGTCGTGGTCCTGATCGACGAGCTCGACAAGGCCGAGTCCGACGTCCCCAACGGCCTGCTGGAGGCCCTGGGTGCCGGCTGCTTCACCCCCCAGGGCCTGACCGAGCCGGTCGTCATGACGGGCCTGCCCCCGCTCGTCATCATCACCACCAACGAGGAGCGCACCCTGCCGGACGCCTTCCTGCGCCGCTGCCTGGTCCTGGTCCTGGCCCTGCCCGTGGAGGCCCAGGCGCTCGAAGACCGGCTGGTCGCGCGCGGCGCGGCCCACTTCCCCGCGGCCGACCCCGGGGTCCTGCGCGAGGCCGCGCGGCAACTCATCGCCGACCGCCAGGCCGCCGAGCGCGCCCACTGGCGCCCGCTCCCCGGTCAGGCCGAATACCTGGACCTGGTGCGGGCCGTGCTCGAACTGGGTGCCACCCCCGCCGACCAGCAGGCCCTGCTCGCCACCATCGGCCGCTATGTCCTGCGCAAGCACCTGGGGACGCCCGGGTGAGCGCTCGGGCGCCCGCCTCTCGTTCCCACGCTCCCGCGTGGGAATGCCGCGCGGGCGCTCCGCGTCCGGTCCCGGCGCCGGACGCAGAGCGCCCGCGCGTGCTCCCACGCCGGAGCGTGGGAGCCAGAGGGTGCCCGGGTGAGCGCGCGGGCGCCCGCCGCCCGCCTCTCGTTCCCAGGCTCCCGCGTGGGAATGCCGCGCGGGCGCTCCGCGTCCGGTCCCGGCGCCGGACGCGGAGCGCCCGCGCGTGCTCCCACGCCGGAGCGTGGGAGCCAGAGGGTGCCCGGGTGAGCGCGCGGGCGCCCGCCGCCCGCCTCTCGTTCCCACGCTCCCGCGTGGGAATGCCGCGCGGGCGCTCCGCGTCCGGTCCCGGCGCCGGACGCAGAGCGCCCGCGCGTGCTCCCACGCCGGAGCGTGGGAGCCAGAGGCGCCGGGGGGCGCCCGGGTGAGCGAACGGCTGCCGGGCACCGCGCCGGCCCCCGCCGGCCTCTGCGGCCGTGCCGACCTCCTGCGCGCCCTGGCCCAGGGCGGCGCACCGCTGCTGCGCCCGACCGCCGCCCTGCTCGGGTATCTCGAACAACAGCCCGATCCGGCCCCCCGGGGCGACGCCACGCCGGCGGCCCCGGTCGCCCTCACCGGCCTGGTCGAGACCCCACCGCCGCCCGAGGTCGCCGCACAACCCCTGGCCGATGCCTGGTTCTGGTGCCTGCAAGCCTACGCCTTGCTCCCCACCGCGGACCCCGAACCCGACCCCAAACCCGCCCCCGGCCCCCTGGCCTGGACCAACCGCCCCGCCACGCCGCCGGTCCTGCACCCCCTGGCGACCTGGCCGGACCTGCGCCGCCGCCTGCACCCGCGCCTGGCCGCGCCGCGCGAGGGTCCCGCGCTGGACCTGGGGCGCCTGGTCGCGCGGCTCGCCCGCGGGCTCCTGCTGGAGCGCCTGCCGCGGCTGCCGCAGCGCCGCCTGGCCCCCGACCTGCACCTCATCTTCGACCGCAGCGAGCACCTGGTCCCCTATTGGGCCGACCAGGACCTGGTGGCCGGCGACCTGGCCCGGCTGCTGCCCCAGGGCACCCTGACCCGCGGCCTCTTCCACGAGGGGCTGGACGCCCCGCGCCTCCTGGACCGGGCCGACGGCCGCTACCGCCCGCCGCCCCAGGGCGGGCTGGTGCTGGTCCTGGGCGACCTGGGCAGCCTGGCCCAAGTCGCCCCGGCCGCGCCCTGGCTGGCCCTGGGCCGCGCCCTGGCCGCGGCCGACTGCCGGGCGGTCGCCCTGGTGCCCTGCCGACCGGGGCGGGTGCCCAGGGCCCTGCGGCGCTGGTGGGACCTGGTGCAGTGGGAGCGGCCGGCCGGGCTCGCGGGCGCCGCGCCCTGGGACGACTCGGCCGCGGCCCGCGGCGCGCGGACGCGCCGCCTCCTCTCGCTCCTGGCCCCGGCGGTGCGCATCGAACCCGGGCTCCTGCGGGCGGTGCGCCTGGCGCTCGCCGACCCCGCCCTGGACGCCGCGCTCGAATCCGACCTGTGGCAGGACGGCGCCGTCACCAGCACCCACAGCGAGGCGGCCACCCTGAACCCGCGCGCCCGCGCCGACCTGCGCGCGGCCTTCGCCCTGGAACCGCAGGTCCAGGGCCAGGTGCTCGACCTGCTGCGCACCTGGCGCGCCCACCTGCCCCCGGAGATCTGGTTCGAGGAGGTCCTGAACCTGGCCCCCGCGAGCCAGGACGCCCTGGCGCAACCCCGGGACCTGGAGGACGCCCGGCGCTTCTTCGCCGCCGTCTGTGCCGACCTGGGTGCCGACCCGGCGGGGGACCCCGCGGCGACCGGCCCCACCGGCGACTGGGTGCGCCGGGTCATGACCCGCGCCACCGGCCTCTGGGATGACGCCCAGGTCGGCCGCCCCCTGGTGCGCCTGGACTGGGCCCTGCACCGGCACCGCCGCGACTACCGCCCGCCCATCGCCATCGCGCCCGCCGAGTTGTCGGCCGCCGATCAGGAGGTCCGCCGCTTCGGCGTCGCCCAGCAGGGGCCGGAGCTGGTCTTTGCTCCCTGGGACCCGCGGCAGTCGGCCACCGGGAGCCCGCTCGCTCTCCTGGAGACCCGCAACCGGCTGATCTCGATCGGGCCGCCGGACCCGGATTGGGACCCCTTCTGGGAGACCGGCGCGCCGCCGCCCTGGGCCTCTGCCTGGGACTGGGATGAGTACGGCGCTTGGGTCGAGTTCGCAGTCCAGGGCAAGGACGACCGGCGCGTCACCCAGCGGATGCGCTGGATCGAGCCCGGCAGCTTCCGGATGGGCTCCCCGGCCGACGAGCCCGGCCGCTGGGATGACGAGGGGCCGCAGCACCAGGTGACCCTCGCCGAGGGCTATTGGCTGTTCGACACTCCCTGCACCCAGGCCCTGTGGGAGGCGGTCATGGGCGGGAATCCGAGCCGGTTCAAGAGCCCGGAGCGGCCGGTCGAACAGGTGAGTTGGGACGAGGCGCAGGGCTTCATCGCCCGCCTGAATGAACTGCTGCCCGGGCTTGGGCTGGGTCTGCCGAGCGAGGCGCAGTGGGAATACGCCTGCCGGGCCGGCACCCGGACGGCGTTGTACAGTGGTCCCATCGCGATCCTGGGGGACGCCAAGGCCCCGGCGCTCGACCCCATCGCCTGGTACGGGGGCAACAGCGGCCAGGGGTTTGAACTGCAGAACGGGATGGACCGCTCCTGGTTGAAAGACATGCAGTACCCCCAGGGCAAGGCGGGAACCCATCCCGTGGCGCGGAAGGACCCCAATCCCTGGGGCCTCTACGACATGCTCGGCAACGTCTGGGAATGGGTCCAGGACCCTTGGCACGGCAACTACCCAGGCGCACCGGCGGACGGTTCAGCCTGGGATTCCTCGGCTCCCGGCGCGGCCCGGGTGGTCCGCGGCGGCTCCTGGTACGACGGCGCGCGCTACTGCCGTTGCGCGTACCGCTACCGGTACGCGCCCGACTACCGCCTCTCCTCCCTGGGTTTCCGTTGTGCCCGAGTCCAGGTCCGTGAGCCAGGCCAGCCCGGCGGGCCGGGGGGCGCGGGACGCGCCCCAGGGGAGGACGCAGCGGAGCGCGCACGCCTGGCCCGTCCCGGCCCGCGGAGCGGATCAGGCCGGGTCGGGTCAGGCGTGCGGCGCGCAGCGGGAGCGCCGTCCTTGTGGGAGCGGCCTCCAGGCCGCGACGAGTCCCGCGCCGACGCCGCCCCCAGCGCTGCCGCCCCCCAGCCCCCCGACGGCGCGGCTACGCCCCTTCCACCAAAAGGGACAGAAACCGTGCGCCTGGACGGCAGCGGCACCGCGCGCCACCCGCTGCCGCTCCTCCCCGCCATCCAGGTCCTCACCGACCGCGAGCGCCTCACCCTGCACCAACTCGCCAAGCCCGCCTGGGCCGGCGCGATCGGCCGCGACCGTCACGGCCTCTGGGCCGAATTCACCCTCACCCCCCCGGCGGCGGAGCCGGCCCCCCAGCGCCGCCGCTGGTGGTCGCGCAAGTCTGCCCCGCCGGCAGGCCCGCAACCGGCCCCGGCGCCGGTCATCCAACGCCTGCGCTGGATCCCCCCCGGGCGCTTCCTGATGGGCTCCCCGCCGGACGAGCCGGGGCGCTTCGACCGGGAAGGCCCCCGGCACCAAGTCACCATCGCCCGCGGCTACTGGCTCTTCGACACCCCCTGCACCCAGGCCCTCTGGTCCGCGGTCATGGGGGAGAACCCCAGCCGCTTCAAAGACCCGCGGCGCCCGGTCGAGCAGGTCAGTTGGGATGAGGTGCAGGGCTTCGTCGAGCGCATCAACGCCCAGGCCCCGGGCTTGGCCCTGACCCTGCCGACCGAGGCCCAGTGGGAACACGCGGCCAGGGCCGGGACCGAGACCGCGCTCTATAGCGGCCCGATCGAGATCCGCGGGCAACACGATGCCCCGGCCCTGGACCCCATCGCCTGGTATGGCGGCAACAGCGGGGTCAAGTACGACCTTGACGAGGCCCACGAGACCGTCGGCGACCTCTGGCAGGAGATGCAATACGAAACCAAAAGGGCCGGGACGCGCCGGGTCAAGGGCAAGGCCGCCAACCCCTGGGGCCTCTACGACATGCTCGGCAACGTCTGGGAGTGGTGTGCGGACGGCCAGCGCGAGTACGGCGAGGTCTCTGTCGTTGATCCCGTCGGTTCACTGGAGCCCGGCGCGGCCCGGGTGGTCCGCGGCGGCTCCTGGCTCGGCCTCGCGCGCCTCTGCCGTTGCGCGTCCCGCGACCAGTTCGCGCCCGACTACCGCTACTCCCCCCTGGGTTTCCGTTGTGCCCGAGTTCAGGAGTCGTGAGCCCGGCAGGCCCGGCAGGGCGGCAGCGGAGCGCAGGAACCTGGCGCGGCCCGGCCCGCGGAGCGGATCAGGCCGGGCGGCGCCAGGTTCCTGCGCGCAGCGGGGGGGAGCCCCTCGTTCCCACGCTCCGCGTGGGAATGCATCCCGGACGCTCCGCGTCCCGAGACCCGGGAAGGACTAACACCCGCGCCTCCTCGAGCCGAATGCCGGGCTGAAGCGTTAGGCCCGAGTGGTGCTGGAGAACCACCTGCACCTGGTGGCGCAGGCCTTTGGGCCGGGCGAGGCCTTGGCGCGCTGAAGGGCCTTGGACAGCCCGCGAGGTCTTCGGGACGCGGAGCGTCCCGGATGCATTCCCACGCGGAGCGTGGGAACGAGACCCACGCTGCGCCGCACCTGGCGGAAGCGCCTGCGGCGTTCTACCCTACGCGCTTGGTAACCGGCGTCCGCGGGGTTAACCTCTCGCCCGGGGCGCCCGCCCCGATGCCTTGAGGATTTCATGCAACTGCGCTTTTTCACCATCCCTATCTACGGCGGCGAAGCCCTCGCCGACGACCTCAACCGCTTCCTGGCCGGGAGCCGCATCCTGTCGATCGATCGGCAACTGGCCCAGGACGGCGCCAACAGCGCCTGGTCCGTCTGCGTCGCCTTCGAGACGGCCGGCGCGGGCCGCCCGTCACAGCCGGGCGGCGGCGAGCGCCCCCGGCGCGAGAAGGTCGATTACCGGGAGGTCCTCAATGAGCAGGACTTCAGCCTGTATGCGCGCCTGCGCACCCTGCGCAAGGGCCTGGCCGAGGGCGAGGGGGTGCCGGTCTACGCCCTGTTCAGCAATGAGCAACTGGCCGCGATGGTGCAGGGGCGCGTGACGGACAAGGCCGCCCTGCGCGCGATCCCGGGCATCGGGGACGCGCGTATCGAGCGCTATGCCGACGCCTTCCTGGCGATCCTGTGCGAGGCCCCGGCCGCCGCGCCGGCACCGGACGCGCCGCGCGGTGGCGCTTAGCCCGCTCGGCCTGGAGGCGGTCGCCGATTGGCACCAGTTGGCGGCCGCTTTTCACCGTGCCGCCCTGGGCAAGGGCGGGCGGGAGGACGTGGAGCGCTTTCGGGCGGACCTGGAGGGACAACTCGCCCGCCTGCGCGCGGACATCCTGGCGGGGACCGTCACGCTGGGCGAGATGCGCGCCTTCCGCATCAAGGACCCGAAGCCGCGCCTGATCCATGCCCCCTGTTTCCGCGAGCGGGTGCTCCACCACGCCCTGATGGCGCAGGCCGGGCCGGTGCTGGACCGCGCCCTGGTCGCCGACACCTATGCGTGCCGCGTGGGCAAGGGCGCGCTGGCCGCGGTGCAGCGCGCGCAGCACCATCTCCGCCGCTGGCCCTGGTACGCCCAGATCGATATCCGCGGCTATTTTGCGAGCATCGACCACGCGACCCTGGGCGCGCTCCTGGCACGGCGTTTCAGGGACCCGGGACTCCTGGCCCTGATGAGCCGCATCGTGGCGTCCCATCAGAGCGCGCCCGGCAAGGGCCTGCCGATCGGCGCCCTGACCTCGCAGCAGTTCGCCAACTATTATCTGTCCGGTCTGGACCGGTTGCTGTTGGAGGGCTGCCGGGTACGCGGCCTGGTGCGCTATATGGATGATGTGGTGTGGTGGGGCGACTCCCAGGCCGCCGTGCGCACGGCCCTGGCGGCGGCCCGTGCCTACACCCGTGACGACTTGGCGCTCGAGATCAAGGAGTCGGTGCGGATCGGCCCCAGCAGCGGCGGCCTGAACTTCTGCGGCTATCGCATCCTGCCTGGGGCCCTGCTGCTGTCGCGTCGGCGCAAGCGCCGGTATGCGCAGTGCCGCCGCGCCTGGGAGAACGCCTGGGCCCAGGGGCGGATCGACACCCGGACCCTGCAGGGAGGCTATGCCTGCGCGCTGGCCATCACCGCCCATACCGATGCGGCGGTCTGGCGGCGCGAGCAACTGCGCCGCGCCCCCCTTGCCGAACCGCTGGCCGACCTGTAAGGTCCGGGGTGGGGATGGGGGTCGCAAACCGGCGCGGCCCGGGTGGTCCGCGGCGGCTCCTGGAACGACAACGCGCGCAACTGCCGTTGCGCGTACCGCAACCAGAACGCGCCCGACAACCGCAACTCCAACCTGGGTTTCCGTTGTGCCCGAGCTCACGACCGGACCGGATGGTCCGAACCTGAACAGACCCCGATCCCGGGCGCCGCCCCTGCGGCGCCGAAACCCAAAGGCCCCCGGCGTGCTGGTTGCTCGAGCGGATGCCCCGCGAAGGCTCGCCGGTGGGTCGCCTCCCGCAGACCCGGAGCCATGTCCGCCCCACCCCGCATCGACCCCTCCCGGCACCCCCTGGTCTCCGGCCGTGCCCCCGCCTGGGCGAGTGAGTGGGGCCAGGACCGCCACGGGGTCTTCGCCGCCTTCAGCCTGGGAGCGGTGACGCAACGGCTGCGCTGGGTCCCGCCGGGGCGCTTTGCGATGGGCTCACCGGAGGATGAGACCCGGGGACTGGCCCGGGACGACGACGAACGGACCTGGTTCGCGCGCGAGCACCCGCGGCACCAGGTCTATCTCACCCGGGGCTTCTGGCTCTTCGATACCCTCTGCACCCAGGCCCTTTGGTCCGCGGTCATGGGGGAGAATCCCAGCCGGTTCCAGAGCCCTGAGCGCCCGGTGGAGCAGGTGAGTTGGGACGCGGTGCAGACCTTCATGGCGCGCCTGAACGGGCTCATCCCCGGGCTCGACTTGGAGTTGCCGACCGAGGCGCAGTGGGAGCGCGCGGCCCGGGCCGGGACCGATACCGCGCTCTATACCGGGCCGATCGAGATCCTGGGCGCCAACCATGCCCCGGCCCTGCACCCGATTGCCTGGTATGGCGGCAACAGCGGGCTGGATTTCGAGTTGGCCGAGGGCTACGACTCCTCGAAATGGCCCGAGCAGCAGTATCCCAACCCCAGGTCCGGGACCCACCCGGTAGGGCTGAAGGAGCCGAATCCCTGGGGCCTCTACGACATGCTGGGCAATCTGTGGGAGTGGTGTGCGGACGGGCTGCGCGAGTACGCCGAGGGCCCGGTCGTCGATCCCGTCGGACCCTTGGAGACCGGCGCGGCCCGGGTGGTCCGCGGCGGCTCCTGGGACGACGGCGCGCGCGGCTGCCGTTGCGCGTACCGCCTCCAGTCCGCGCCCGGCTACCGCTACTCCGACCTGGGTTTCCGTTGTGCCCGAGTTCAGGAGTCGTGAGCCCGGCAGGCCCGGCAGGGAGGGAGCGGAGCGCAGGGACCTGGCGCGGCCCGGCCCGCGGAGCGGATCAGGCCGGGCGGCGCCAGGTTCCTGCGCGCAGCGGGGGGCTCCCCTCGTTCCCACGCTCCGCGTGGGAATGCATCCTGGACGCTCCGCGTCCCGAGCCCCGCGAAGGGCCGACGTCGGTGGCTTGTCCAGCCGAATGCCGGGCTGAAGCGTTACGCCCGGGTAGTACTGGAGGACCACTTGCACTTGGTGGACTGTCCACGCGCTGTTCGGGACGCGGAGCGTCCCGGATGCATTCCCACGCGGAGCGTGGGAACGAGACCCGGGTCGCAGGTTAGCGCGGACTCGCAGCGCAGGCGCAGCCGGCTCCTACGCGCGCCTTTCATCGTCCAGGGTGGCCGATGGTCCTTCCCCGGCCGTCAGCCGCCACCCGTAGGTCGGGTTAGGCGCGCCCGGCACCGTGCCCGTCCTGGCCACTCGGTTGCGGCGCGCCGTAACCCGACGCGGTGGCGCCGGATGTCGGGTTACGCTTCGCTAACCCGACCTACGGCACAAGCTGATGAAAACCCGGTTACGCATTCGGTCGCTGGTCTCGGGGTCCCTGGGGTGGCGATGTCCGCGCACGATGCTATAGCGCCGGGCGTCCGTGGCGGGCCGGTGTGGCAGCGGGTAGGGCCTCGCGGCACCCTGGGCGCGACGGTGCAATGGGGCGAGTGCCCGATCGGGCGTCTCAGCGGGACAGTCGGTACAGCAGCAGACGCTCGCCGACGACGACCAGGTGCCCGTCGCCGGGTGCGAAGGCCACGCGTCCTCCCGGCAACTCCGCGATCACTTGTCCATCCGCGCTGCGCAGGAGTCGCCATCCCCCGCCCTTGGCGACCACGAGCGTGGTGCCGGTGGTGCCGAACACGGGGGTGGCGATCTCCAAGTCCTCCGGAAACCGCCGAATAGCCCGATAGGGCGTCGCTACCAGCCGTGCCCCGCCCAAGCGGTCGGCATAGACGGCGTAAGCGCCGTCCGCCGCGAGTACGGCATGCGGCTGTTCTGGGGCGAGCCAGTCCGGCGCAGGTATCTCCGCGAGCGTTTGCGCGTTGTACACATGCCAGCCGGTGTTGGGATCCATGACCAAGGCGTGGCGCCCGTCGCCCGAGAGCTTGGCGCGCGCCACATTCAAGGTGCGGGCAGCGCCATCCGGTGCCGCTCCGGGTGGCAGGGCAATGCGTTGCAGTTGACCGTCGGCGAGCCTCAGTGCGGGGCGCCGACCCGGAAGGCGGCGATCCGCTGCGGACTGCCCGCCACCAGGACTGCCCCGCCGATGGCCAGACGCCCATCGGCCAGGGCGACGATGCGACCGGTGATCTCGATACGCCGCTGCAGGTCCGTCAGCACGTAGCGTCCAGGGGTCGTGGTTGAGATGTGCAGGCCGGCGGCGTTGGTCTCCCATTGCGTCGTGCCGTCCAATGACCCTGCGGTCGCCGGGTTGAGGCGCGCGATACCGCCGCCGCGCCCGCTGACCCAGACCTCCGAACTGTCCGGTGCGTACAGGCGCGACACGGGGTTGTCGATCGCCGTCGAGTTCTTGTGCAAGACCCCGTCGGAAAAGCGCAGGACCGCAGCGGAACCGCCCCGCCCAGCGATTGCCAGCCCGCTGCCGTCTGGTGCCATCGCGATCTTGGCGACCGGGAAGCCCGGCGCGATGACGGCGATGCGCCGGGCGGCGGATGGTCCCGGCAACGGTCCGCAGGCCCAACTTGATGCGGTCCACACCAGTAGCAGGAAAAGCCAGACCCGTGCGAGCATCACTGTCCACCGTTTGGGCAGGCGTTAAGCCTGGAAAGAGCATTTGTTTCACGCAAAGACGCAAAGTTTTTCAATGCGATATCTCTGTCGTACGGTTCACCTACCGGGTGACGGGATCATCGCCAGCAAAGTTCTATTCTTCTTTGCGTTCTTGGCGTCTTTGCGTGAGCAATTGCCGATTCTAGGTTAAGCGGCTGTTCTGTCGAGCGGCGCCGAGTGACGCGCGGCTAACCCGACCTAGGGGGTTGGCCCCGGCCGCCGGCGCCGCGGCCTACAATGGCCGCCCCAGCCACGACCAGCGGAGCCCCCATGGACCCGATCCGACCCTTTGAAGAGCACCAGCCCCGCATCGACCCCAGCGCCTGGGTGGACCGCAGCGCCGTGGTGATCGGCGACGTGACCCTGGGTCCCGGCGCCTCCGTCTGGCCGCTGTGCGTGGTGCGCGGGGATATCCACCGCATCAGTATCGGGGCCGGGACCAATATCCAGGACGGCAGTGTGCTGCACGTCTCCCACGACAGCCGCTTCCTGCCCGGGGGGGCGCCCCTGGTCATCCATGAGCGGGTGACGGTGGGGCATCAGGTGGTGTTGCACGGGTGTGAGATCGGGGAACTGTGCCTGATCGGTATCGGTGCCCGGGTCCTGGACCGGGCCCTGATCGAGCCGCGCACCCTGCTCGGGGCCGGCTCGCTGGTGACCCCGGGGCAGGTGTTGCGCGGCGGCGGCCTCTGGGTCGGCACCCCGGCGCGGCGGGTGCGGGACCTCACGGCGCAGGAGTCGGAGTACCTGGAGTACGTTGCCGCCAACTATGTGCGGCTGGCGCAGCGGCACCAGGCGGGTGAGGCGCTGTAGGGTCCGCTGTGCGGACCGGCGGACGGCGGTTACGCTGCGAGGGTCCGGTAACCCGCGACCTTGCCAGTTTATGCGGTCCCGTCGCGGCTGAAGCCGCTCCCACAGCGTCGCTGCGCGACCCTTCTCGCGCCGACCTGCGGTTTCCCTCTGGCTCCCACGCTACCGCGTGGGAGCAGGTGCGGGCGCTCCGCGTCCGGTGCCGGGACCGGACGCGGAGCGCCCGCACGGCATTCCCACGCGGGAGCGTGGGAACGAGAGGTGGCGCGCAAGCCGCCGCGGCTACAGGGCCAACTCGTACACCTGCCGCGCGCCTGCGAGGCCGAAGGACTGGTGTTCGCCCAGCGCCGTCATGCCGTGGCGTTCGAGGTGCGTCAGCAGCGGCGGGATGGCGTCGGCGTCGATGCCGTAGCCGTTGAGGCGCGTGGGGACGGCGAGCGACTCGAAGAAGGCGCGGGTCTTGGCGATGGCGTCGTCGATGCGCCGCTCCTCGTCGCCGGTGGCCAGGCCCCAGACGCGCTCACCGTATTGCAGGAGCTTGGCGCGCTTTTCGACGCGGCGCGCCTGGAGCATGGCCGGCAGGATGACGGCGAGCGTCTGGGCGTGGTCGAGCCCGTGCAGGGCGGTCAGTTCGTGGCCGAGCATGTGGGTGGCCCAGTCCTGGGGCACGCCGGCGCCGATCAGGCCGTTGAGCGCCAGGGTCGCGGTCCACATCAGGTTGGCGCGCACGTCGTAGTCGGTGGGGTCGGCCAGGGCCTTGGGGCCCTCCTCGATCAGGGTCAGCAGGAGCCCTTCGGCGAAGCGGTCCTGCACCTTGGCGTCGGCCGGGTAGGTGAGGTACTGCTCGGTGATGTGGACGAAGGCATCGACCACCCCGTTGGCGACCTGGCGCGGGGGGAGGCTGAAGGTCTTGGTCGGGTCGAGCACGGAGAAGCGCGGGAAGACCAGCGGGTTGGCGAAGAACAGCTTGTCATGGGTGGCGCCCTTGGTGACCACGGAGCCGCTGTTCATCTCCGAACCGGTGGCGGGGAGCGTGAGCACCGTTCCCAGGGGGATGGCCGCGGTGATCGGCGTCTGGCGGGCGAGGATGTCCCAGGGCTCGCCGGCGAAGGGGACGGCGGCGGCGATGAACTTGGTGCCGTCGATGACGGAGCCGCCGCCGACGGCGAGCAGGAAGTCGATGCGCTCCCGCCGTGCCAGGTCCACGGCCTGCATCAGGGTTTCATAGGTCGGGTTGGGCTCGATGCCGCCGAACTCGTAGACGGTGAAGCCGGCGAGCGCGGTGCGGACCTCGTCCAGGGTGCCGGTGGCGATCACGCTGCCGCCGCCGTAGGTGATCAGCACCCGGGCGCCGGCCGGGACCTCGTCCTTGAGGTCGGCGATGCGGCCCTGGCCGAAGAGGATGCGGGTCGGGTTGTGGAAGGTGAAGTTCAGCATGGTTCAACTGGCCTCGGTGAGGAAGGGGTAGTCGGTGTAGCCGTGCGCGTCGCCGCCGTAGAAGGTGGCCTGGTCCGGGGTGTTGAGCGGGGCGTTGCGCGCCAGGCGTTGGACCAGGTCCGGGTTGGCGATGAAGAGCTTGCCGAAGGCGATCAGGTCGGCGTCGTCGGCGGCACGCACCGCCAGCGCGAGCTCCCGCGTATAGCCGTTGTTGGCGATGTAGGTGCCGGCAAAGAGCGTGCGCAGGGTGCCGAGCTTGAAGCTGTGGCCGGTCTCGCGCGGGCCGCCGGTCACGCCCTCGACGATGTGCAGGAAGCCCAGGCCGCGCGCCGATAGCTCACGTACCACGTGGGTGAAGAGCGGCTCGGGGTCGCTGTCGGCGATGTCGTTGGCGGGGGACAGCGGGGCCAGGCGGACGCCGACGCAGTCCTGCTCCCAGACCCCGAGCACGGCGTCCGTGACCTCCAGCAGCAGGCGGGCGCGGTTGGCGATGCTGCCGCCGTAGTCGTCGGTGCGCAGGTTGGTCTGGTCGCGCAGGAACTGGTCGAGCAGGTAGCCGTTGGCCGAGTGGATCTCGACCCCGTCGAAGCCGGCCGTGCGTGCGTTTTCGGCGGCGTGCCGGTAGTCGGCGACGATGCCGGGGAGTTCGTCCAGGCGCAGTGCCCGCGGGGTGACCATGTCCACCAGCCCGGCCCCGGTGAACACCTGGCCCTTGGCCATGACCGCGGAGGGGGCCACGGGCAGGGCGCCGCCGGGCTGCAGGTCGGGGTGGGAGATGCGCCCGACGTGCCAGAGTTGGATGACGATCTTGCCGCCCTTGGCGTGGACGGCGTCGGTCACCTGTCGCCAGCCGGCGACCTGGGCGGCGCTGTAGATGCCGGGGGTCTGGATGTAGCCCTTGCCCTGGGGGGAGATTTGGGAGGCCTCGGTGATGATCAGGCCGGCGTCGGCGCGCTGGGCGTAATAGGTGGCCATCAAGGGGGTGGGGACGTCCCCGGCACCGGCGCGGCTGCGCGTCAGCGGGGCCATCACGATGCGGTTGGCCAGCGTCAGGCGGCCGAGTTGGTAGGGTTGGAAGAGGTCGCTCACGCGGTCGTCGCTCATGGGTGGGTCCCTGGTGGGTGGGTTGTGGGGTGGCGGATGATTCAAGAAAGCGCCGTTGTCACGCCAAGGCGGCAAGGTCTTTGAACCCGAATTCAGGAATGACTCACGCAAAGACGCAAAGACGCAAAGTTTTTAAATACGCTAACTCTGTCGCACGGCGGCCCTGCCGGGTTTTGCTCGCAAAGTTCGATTCTTCTTTGCGCCTTTGCGCCTTTGCGTGAGAAATTCCCAGGCTTGGAGTCATTCTACTCCCGGCCGGGTCCGGCGGCCGGCGCGCGTTCAGGGGAAGAGCGGTATCACCGCGCTGACCTGCCCCAGGGCGGCCGTGGATTCGGGGCCGCTGCGGCCCACCGGCAGGAGGCCGGGGCCGACCGGTTCGGCCAGGACCCAGGTGCGCGGCCCGCGCACGATGTAGCCGTCGCCCGGTTCCGGCTCCAGCCCCAGGCCCAGGAAGGCGTGTCGCGGTACCAGGATCAGGGCGATGGGCAGCCGGGGATAAAGCAGATGGGCGAGTGCCGCGAAGGCGACCGACTTGGTGTCGCAGTCGCCCCGGTTCTGCGCCAGCATCAGGAGCGGGGGCAGGAAGCCGGCGCTGGTGGCCCGGTCTTCGAGCCGGTCGTAGGGGATGGTCTGGACGAAGGCGAGGAGGTGGGTCAGGGCGGCGCGGGGGTCGAGGCCACTGACCTGCCCACGCAGGGCCGCGGCCACCGGGGCGAGGGCGGGGAGGGCGCGTTCGGCGATCCGGGCATAGTCCGGGAGCAGCCCGCCCGTCTCGTCCAGCCGGTAGAACCGCTCGCGGAAGTAGGCCTGCTTGAAGGTCGCCAGGCGCCCCTGGACCGCCGCGAGTTCGTCCTTGAGGTCCTGATCCACGCGCTCGGCCCGGCGCTCGACCCCGGCCTGCGCCTGGCGTGCCAACTGGTTCGCGGCGTCGTTGGCGGCGCCCTGGGCGGCGCTCAGGCGTTCCTGGATCGCCGCCAGGTCCGCTTTGGACTTGGCCTGAAGGTCGATGCTCCCGTCCGCACCCCGGACGATCCGGGCGCCCGGATAGTCCGACCGGATGGCGGCGAGCGCCTGGTCCAGGGTCTCATCAAAGCGCGCGTGCTGCTGGGCCGCCAGGTCGCTCGCCGGGTTGACCTTCCAGGCGATGCCGTGGTTCGGGCGCACGTGAAGTTCGACCCCCGGGTAGGCCCGCCCCAGGTCGTCCAGGGCGCGCGCCAACTGGCGGTCGAGTTCGACCGCGGCGGCGGCCTCCAGGTCGGCGGGGCGGTAGGCGCGGAAGTCCCGGCCGGCCGCGGCAATGGCCGCCGCCTCCACCCGGACGCTCAGGGTGTGGGTGCCGTCCTGAGCGACCCACCGATAGTCGAGCTGCCGCTGCTCCCCGGCCGGGGTGGCACTGAAGTGGGTCTGCCCGGGCGCGGCGGCGGGTGCGCCGATCGCCGCCGGCAGGAGGACGAGGGCCAGGAGACCGGGCAGCAGGGCGAGCGCGGTGCGGTGTGGTGTGGGCATGGCGGGTCCCGGGCCTGACACCAAGCCCAGTGATCTTCATAAAGAGCAATCAGTCCGCGAAAAACGCGAATGAACGCGAATAAAAACAATGGAGTAAAACAATGCTAGGCAGTCGCAGCGAGGGTGAGCCGAGAGGCGAAGTCATCGCTTTGTGTTATTTCGCGTTTTTCGCGTTTTTCGCGGACTAATTGCCGGACTTAGGGTGACGGTTGCGTTGGCGTTGGCGTCTGTTCGGGCGTGACCTCGGTGAGTTGCCGGTAACGCTGGAGCTTGAGGTCAAACGCGCGCCGGACCTCCTCCTTCTGGCCCTCCCGCGCCAGGATCGCGGCCTTGTAGGTGCGGATGGAGTGCTCGGCCCGCCCGATGCCGTCGCTCAGGTGCGCCGGGGTGGCCTTGCCGGTCCGCTCCAGGTCGGCCGCCTGGGAGCGCAGGTGACGTGCCCAGTCCTCCTGACTGCGGATGTTGCCGCGCGCGGTGAGGATGATGGTGTCGATGGCCGCCAGGTCGCGGTCGCGCGCCCCGAACAGGTCGGCGATCGTGGGATAGGTGAGCAGCAGGGCGCGGTCGGTCGCCCGTTGTGTGGTCAGGCGGCGCTGCTCTACGGCCTGGGCCGCTTTGCGTGCCGCCTCCTGCTGCACCTCTTCGCGGGTTGGGGTCGGGGGCTCGATGCGGGTCCGACGGCCCTGCGGGTCGTACACGGTAACCCCTCGGTCGCCTTGCCCCTGGGGTACCGCGTCGCCGCATTGGCGTCCCCCGTCCTCGCCGATCCAGCACTTGCTCTCCCGCCCGGGCGCCGCCGCGGCGGCGCCGACGAGGCCCAGCAGCAGCAGGGCGGCGAGGCGCCGGGCGTGCCGGTGGCGCGCAACGGGTGGCAGCGGCATGGTGGGTCCTCAGCCCGCCTGCACCGCGGCCAGCGCGGTCATGTTGAGCAGGCCGCGCACCGAGGTGCTGGTGCTCACGATGTGCGCCGGGCGGTCGGCGCCCAGCAGCATGGGTCCGACGTTGATGGAACTGCTGCCCCCGGCCGTGGCGCGCAGCAGGTTGAGCGCGATGTTGGCGGCGGCCTGGTTGGGCATGATGAGCAGATTGGCGCGCCCGGTGAGTCGGGAGTCCGGAAAGCGCCGAGCGCGCAGTTCCGGGTCCAGGGCCAGGTTGGGCTGCATCTCGCCCTCCACCTCGAGCGCCGGGTCGCTCGCCCGCAGCAGGCGCAGGGCCTCGCACATCTTCTCCGCGGAGGGGGTGTGGCGGGTGCCGAAGTTGGAGTGTGAGCACAGTGCGATCTTGGGCTCGAGCCCGAAGCGGGCGACCTGCGCCGCGCACAGTCGTGTGATCTCGGCCAGGTCCGCGGCGCTCGGGTCCTCCTGCACATAGGTGTCGGCGATGAAGAGCGGCCCCTGCGACAGGATGACGGCGTTCATGGCGGTGAGCCGATGGACCCCGGGGGCGCAGCCGATGATCGCCTGGACGTGCTCCAGGTGGCGCAGGTAGCGCCCGACCACGCCGCAGATCATGGCGTCCGCATCGCCGGAACGCAGCACCGCCGCAGCCAGCACCGTCGGGGACTTGCGCACATACTCGCGCACCTCCGTGAGGGTATAGCCGCGGCGCTTGACGCGCTCGTAAACGGTCGTGCAGTGGGTGTCGAAGCGCGGGTTCTCCGACGGGATGATCAGGTCGAAGT
>Ga0247839_1000290_pt1 | contig 88831 bp, 83 predicted proteins | sample LaCruzMarch2015__6_FD_192405 | JGI IMG/M metagenome (GOLD analysis project Ga0247839, IMG submission 192405) | Freshwater microbial communities from meromictic Lake La Cruz, Castile-La Mancha, Spain - LaCruzMarch2015_16m | ecosystem: Environmental > Aquatic > Freshwater > Lake | place: Spain...
ATCGCAATCAGGTCGTTGATTTCATTGCAGAATTCCTAATGGTATCCATTAGAAACACCCAAAAACCCGGGGCTCACCGGACGGGTTCACGATAGCAGTCTTGGGGCTAATGGACAATCTCGGTTAATAGCTGGTCATGTGCATAGTCTGTGCAAATTCTCAATGGAAGGCGTTATTTTCAAAAATGGTCGCTTGACGTGTTTGAGCAACATGCTGAAGTTGATCGTCGCGGTTCAAGCGGACGGCAAAACGGGGCTGGGGACAAGATGATCCAGAAAAAACAATATTTTTGATATCGATCAAATGGTTCATTCTCAGGAGCTTGAGCATGTCACCTAGAATAAATTACTTGTTTGGGTCCCATGCGCTCTACAAACTCCACAGTCCCTCTGCCTGCCGGTGCTTTACAGGCATTGCTGGTACGGCACGGTAATTCTCCCCATGCCTTGGTGCAGATCCTGCGCGAACTGCAGGCCCTGCACGGCTGGTTGCCCCGAGAGGCGCTAAAGCAAATCGCGGCTTCGCTGGGCTTGACCTTGGCGCATGTGGAAGGCGTCGCCGGTTTCTACCGCTTTTTTCACACCCAGCCCATAGGTGCCTACCGGGTGCTGTTCAGTGACAACATCACCGACCGAATGCTGGGCAGCGAAGCGTTGATGGTCGATCTGTGCCGCCGCTTGGGCGTTGCTCCTGGCAAGGTGAGCAGCGATGGTCTGGTAAGCGTTGACACCACTTCATGCACCGGGATGTGCGATCAAGGCCCTGCCGCACTCATTAACCACCATCAAGTGGTCACACGGCTGGACGCAGGACGCGTGGCCCAGATGGCCGAGTTGATACGCCAGTGTGTGCCAGTGTCCCACTGGCCCACGCCGTGGTTTGAGGTGCAAGACAATATTCGCCGGGCGGATGTGTTGCTGGGCGATGCAACAGCCCCCGGTGTGGCGCTGGCAGCTGCTTTGGCGCGTGGACCGGATGCCATGCTGGCTGAGATGAAGCGTTCCAATCTGCGGGGCCGTGGCGGCGCGGGTTTCGTGACGGGTCTCAAATGGGAGTTGTGCCGCAAAGCCCCCGGCGCACAGCATGTAGTGGTATGCAATGCTGACGAGGGTGAGCCCGGCACGTTCAAAGACCGCGTGTTGAAAAATCAACGCGCAGATGCCGTGTTTGAAGGTATGACGATTGCCGCCCATGCCATTGGCGCGCAACAAGGCTTGATGTACTTGCGGGGGGAGTATCGCTATATGTTGGAGTCCCTGAATGCAGTGCTGCAGCGCAGGCGCGATGCGCACCTCTTGGGCGCGTCCATCCTGGGCACGGAAGGGTTTGACTTTGACATCACCATCCACGTTGGCGCAGGGGCCTATGTGTGTGGCGAAGAGTCTTCTTTGATTGAGTCGCTGGAGGGCAAGCGTGGCACCCCCCGCATCCGCCCGCCATTTCCGGTGGAGCACGGTTACCTGGGGCGCCCCACGGTGGTCAATAACGTGGAAACGTTTTGCGCCGTCACCCACATTGCCGTTCAGGGCGGTGCTTGGTGGGCCAGCATTGGCACCGCCAAATCCACCGGCACCAAAATTCACTCGGTATCGGGCGACTGCGAGCGCCCCGGTTTGTACGAGTATCCCTTTGGTACGCGCATTGGCCGAATTTTGGAAGACTGCGGCGCGCGTGACACCCAGGCGGTGCAGGTGGGTGGGCCCTCGGGCGTGTGCCTGTCCGCGTTTGAGTTCGGTCGGCGCATCGCCTTTGAAGACGTGCCCACTGCGGGCGCGTTTATGGTGTTCGACCGCTCGCGCGACATGTTTGAAGTGGCGCGCAGCTTTGCACACTTCTTCGCCCATGAGAGCTGCGGCTTTTGTACGCCATGCCGTGTCGGCACTGCACTGGTGGTCAAACGCATGGACAAACTGGCCGACGGGCATGGCTCGCGCCACGACATTGACGTCCTTTTTGAGTTGGACAAACTCATGCACACCTCCACCCACTGCGGCTTGGGCGCCAGCGCCTGCAACCCCTTGCGCGACACCATTTTGAAATTCCGCCCGGCTTACGAGCAGCACCTGAAATCTTTGCACTTTGAGCCTGGCTTTGACCTGGATGCCGAGCTGTCCATTGCCCGGCGTATGACCGGGCGCGACGACCCCGCCGCCCACTTGGAGAACCTCTCTTGACACCAGAATTGTCCATCGCGCAAACGCCCGACCCCTGCTTTTCACTGGACGGTGACGATGTGCCGTTCGCCCCCGGAGATACGGTGTTGCAGGCCGCCACGCGCGCCGGCCGCTACATTCCGCACCTGTGTTGGCATCCTGATTTCCCGGAACATGGCTCGTGCCGGCTGTGCAGCGTCAAGGTCGATGGCCGCTCGGGTGCCGCTTGTACCGTGCGCGCAGCCCCAGGCCAGGAGGTGCAGAGCAATACCGAAGAGCTCAACGGCCACCGCAAGACCCTGCTGCAGATGCTGTTTGTGGAAGGCAACCACTTTTGCCCCAGCTGCGAGAAAAGTGGCAATTGCCTGCTGCAAGCCACTGCCTACCAAATGGGCATGGAGGGGCCGCACTTTGAAGAGTTCTACCCCGACCGCCCGGTGGATGCCAGCCACCCCGACATCATGCTGGATTTCAACCGCTGCATCTTGTGTGAGCTGTGTGTCAAAGCCAGCCATACGGTGGACGGCAAGGACGTGTTTGCCATCGGCGGGCATGGCATTGGCACCCACCTGCTGGTTAACAGTGAAAGCGGCAAGTTGGCCGATACCACCATGACCCTAGATGACCGTGCGGCTGATATTTGCCCTGTGGGCGTGATTCTGCCCAAGCGGCGTGGTTTCGTGATTCCGATTGGGCAGCGCCGCTATGACGCCCAGCCGGTGTCGGAGCAGGTGCAAGGCGCGCAGTTACAGGGCGGTGCAGAATGAGCGCGCCCGTCATGCCCCACGGTGCGCGCAAGCTGAAAGTTGCCACCGTCTCACTTGCGGGTTGCTTTGGCTGCCACATGTCGTTTTTAGACATTGATGAGCGTCTGCTGGAGTTGATTGAGCACATTGAATTTGACCGCTCACCACTGACCGACATCAAAGAGGTCGGGCACTGCGATATCGGTTTGATTGAGGGCGGCCTGTGCAATGCCGAAAACGTGGTGGTGCTGCGCGAGTTTCGTGCGCACTGCAAGACGCTGGTGGCCGTAGGTGCGTGTGCCATCAACGGTGGCCTGCCCGCGCAGCGCAACCACCTGGACCTGGGCACCATGCTGACCGACGTGTACCGCAGCCGTCCAGGCATGAGTGCTGGCAGTGCCATCCCCAACGACCCCGAACTGCCGCTTCCCCTGAACAAGGTGCACCCGATTCACGAAGTGGTGCATGTGGACTACTTCCTGCCGGGCTGCCCGCCGTCGGCAGATGCGTTCTGGAGTTTCCTCACCGACCTGATGGCCGGGCGCACGCCCCACCTAGGGCATGGCCTGATGCATTACGACTGACTATGAACACCTCACTAGAAACCGCCAGCCCTGAAGCGGTGGCCCAAGGCCTGCGCCGCGTCGCCATTGACCCGGTGTCTCGCGTCGAGGGCCATGGCAAGGTCACCATCCTGCTGGACGCGCAAAACAAAGTGCAGCAAGTGCGCCTGCACATTGTGGAGTTTCGCGGCTTCGAGAAATTCATTGAAGGCCGCCCGTACTGGGAGGTGCCCGTGATGGTGCAGCGCCTGTGCGGCATTTGCCCGGTGTCGCATCACTTGGCTGCGTCCAAGGCGTTTGACCGGGTGCTGGGTGTGGTACAGGCAACTCCTAGCGCTGACAAAATCCGCCGCCTGATGCACTACGGGCAAGTGATGCAGTCCAACGCGCTGCACTTCTTTCACCTGTCGTCCCCGGACTTGCTGTTTGGTTTTGACTCCGAAGTGAACCGGCGCAACATTGTGGGTGTGGCGCAGGCCCACCCCGACATTGCCAAAAAAGGCATTTTGCTGCGCAAGTTTGGCCAGGAGGTGATTCGCGCCACGGCGGGCAAGCGCGTGCATGGCACCGGCTCGGTGCCCGGGGGGGTCAACAAGCATGTGAGCCTGGAAGACCGCGCCATGCTGCTGCGCGATGTGGACCAGATGATGGCCTGGGCCCAGGACGCGGTGGACATTGCCAAGCAGTTGCATGGGCAGAACCCCGCGCTGTACAACAGCTTTGGCAGCTTTCGCTCCAACATGCTGTCGCTGGTGCGCGCCGATGGTGCGCTGGACCTGTACGACGGTGTGATTCGGGCGCGCGACGCAGACGGCAAGATTTTGTTCGACGGTGCCAGCGACCAGGGTTACCTGGATTTGATCGAAGAAGAGGTCAAGCCCTGGACCTACATGAAGTTTCCCTTTTTGAAGAGCTTGGGGCGCGACCTGGGCTGGTACCGGGTGGGGCCGTTGGCGCGTCTGCAAAATTGCGATTTCATTCCCAGCCCCTTGGCCGAGGCCCAGCGCCGCGAGTTCATCGCCTGGGGGCAGGGCGAGCCGATTCACGCCACGCTGGCCTACCACTGGGCACGCATGATTGAGGTCCTGCACTGCATGGAAGTCATCAAAGATTTGCTGGACGACCCCGATATTTTGTCGGGCGACCTGATGGCTACGGGCAAGCGCCAACGCAGCGGTGTGGGCGTCATCGAAGCCCCTCGCGGGACCTTGATTCACCACTACGAGGTGGGCGACGACGATCTGGTCACCATGTGCAACCTGATCGTCTCCACCACCCACAACAACCAGGCCATGAACGAGGCCGTGCGCTCGGTGGCGCGCGAGTACCTGGATGGGCGCGAGCTGACCGAGGGCTTGTTGAACCACATCGAAGTCGCGATCCGTGCCTACGACCCCTGCCTGTCCTGCGCCACCCACGCGCTGGGGCAAATGCCACTGGACGTGACCTTGGTGGGCCCCGAGGGTGAGGTGATTGACCGGGTGGTCAAGTCGCAGGGTGAGCTGGTGCATGACCTGAGCGGGCCGACCGGCTTGGGTGTATGAGCACCCCCCCGGTGTCGTCGATTTTGGTTTTCGGCTGGGGCAATTTGAGCCGGGGCGACGATGCACTGGGCCCCTTGTGTATGGACCATCTGCGTGCCGCTTTTGCGGACGACAGCCGCGTGGAGTTTCTGGACGACTACCAGCTGCAGGTAGAGCATGCGTTGGACCTGGTGGGCCGGGAGCGCGTGTTGTTTGTGGATGCCAGCCTGAATTGCTCCGCACCGTTTGAGGTGACGCCCTTGCGCGCGGCGCAAGACGCCAGCTTCACCACCCACGCCATGTCGCCCCAATCGCTGATGCAGGTGTTTTGTGATCTGCAGGGCGGGGAGCCGCCGCCTTGCACCTTGCTGGCGATTCGCGGTGCGCGCTTTGGGTTGGGCGAGCCGCCCAGTGCGCAGGCGCTCCAGCATTTGGATGCGGCACTGCTGTGGGCCAAGACCTGGTTGGAGCAAACGGCAGAACAAGCGGACGCGCCGACATGCATGAACTGAGCGTCGCCAGCATCACCTCCAGGTAGTGGGACGACCGAAGTAGCGCAGGTTCAGGCTACCTGCGCTTGCGTCATTAGCTTTTGGATTCACGCATACGACTGGACCGCAGGCAATCTCAACACGAATTCGGCGCCACCTTCCGGGTGGTTGTGCGCGGTCAGCGTGCCGCCATGGCGCTCGACGATGCCATAGCTGATGGACAGGCCCAGGCCGGTGCCCTTGCCCACCGGCTTGGTGGTGAAGAAAGGCTCGAAAATGCTGGACATGACTTCGGGGGCAATGCCGGGCCCGTTGTCGTGCAGCCTGATCACCAAGAAGTTCGCCTCGCGTTTGGCGCAAATCTTCAGCACGGGTGATACGCCGGGCTGCGCGCTGGCCGCGTCGTAGGCGTTCTGGATCAGGTTCATCAGCACCTGTAGCAGTTGGCCCGCGTTGCCGGGCACCACGCAGCCCGGGCAGGCCTGCAGCTCTACATCAAAGTCCAGCTTCATGCCGGTGCGCACCCAGTGAATGGCGCGCTCAATGACTGCATTCACATCCACGATTTCGGTAGTCCCACCGTCCAGCGCCGAGAAGCGCTTGAGCCCGTCCACGATGCTGGCCGTGCGCTGCGCCCCTTCGATGGTGCCATCCATCAGCGAGGGCAGGTCCTGCAAAATGTGTTCAATGCGCAGTTTCTGCGCCAGGGCAATCAGGGCCGGGTTGTTGCCCAGCGCGGCCTCGGCGTGCACGGCGTCCAGGTACTGGCGCAGGCGTGTGGTGTAGCGGTTCAGCGCATGCACATTGCCCAGCACAAAGCTGATGGGGTTGTTGAGCTCGTGCGCCACCCCTGCCACCAGGCGCCCCAAGGACGACATTTTTTCAGCGTGCAGCAGTTGTTGTTGTGTGAGCTTGAGCGCTTCATGCGCCTCATGCAGCTGTCGGTAGGCGCGCTTGATCTCGGCCATGGGTCGTCCCACAAACACATAGCCCACGCAGCGCCTGCGTCCGTCATAGCGCGGCGTGGCGGTGAAATCCACCGGCACGGGCTGGCCGGTGGCGTCGTGCAGCATCAGCTCCACCGTCTCGCCCTGGCGCAGCGTGACGGTGCGGCGCATCATATCCTGCAGCACGCCGGTGCCGACGCTACTGTGCAGCAGTGTTTGCATGTGGGCGCCCAGCAAGGCTTCCTCGCTGCTGCCCACCAGCTCGCACAAGGCCTGGTTGGTCTGCTCGATCAACCCCTGCGCGTCGGCGGCGACTAGCACATCCGACATCGAGGACAGCAGGCTGTAGATCAGTTGTTGGGATGCTTCGAGCTGGGCGTTCTTCTCCTCCAGCGCGACCTCATCGCGCAGCAATTGCGAATACACGTCGTCCATCTTCTGGATCACGTCCAGCCAGGTGTCGTCGTCCACGCCTTTGGGGTGTTCCATCAATGCACCGTGCACACCATGCAGGGGTCAAAGGAGCGCACGATGTGCTGCACCGCCACCGGTGTTTTTTCGCCCGGCTGCACCGGCGCGCCCACTAACGCGGCCTCCAGCGCGCCCGGCGTGCCGTGGCGGTCACGGGGAGAAAAGTTCCAGCTGGTCGGGGCGATGATCTGGTAGTTGGCAATGCGACCACTGCGGATGGACAGCCAGTGCCCCAGGCTGCCGCGCGCGGCTTCGCACAGGCCAAACGCGTCTGCCTCGTCTGGCAGTTGCGCATCATTGCTGCAGGGCGCATCGGGTACAACAGCGCGCAGGCACTGCTCGGCCAGTAGCACCAGCTGCGCCAGTTCGATGGCGCGGGACAGTACCCTTGTTGCCACGTTGCCGCCCGTGCGCTCCCATAGGGCGCGCACCAGTGGCTGACCATCCGCCAGTTGGCGGGCCATGGCGCCGGTTTCCAGCACGCGGCCGTCCAACCGGGGCGCCTTGTTCCAGGTATAGGCGTCGGGCTTGTCCATTTGCGGCAAGGTCAAGCCGACGGAAGGATGCGGTGCGGCACCCGCATCCGCCAGCCAGGCGTGGCGCGCATCCTCGGCAATCTGCGCCGTGTTGACCGGCTGCAGTGTGCTGCCATCCCACACGCCGGGTGCCATCGCATAGTCGCCGCTGGGGTCGGCAAAACCGCCGTAGCTCATGGTCAGACCGGGTCCACGGCCCAGCGTGTCAAGCTGCAGGTTGCGAGCGATGGATAAAAACAGTCGCAGGTCGCCTTGCAGCGGGTCGCGCTGCAGCCACTGTTCCAGGGCCTGCTCACTGTCCAGCGCGACCACTTCTTCCAGCGGGGCAGCATACAGCACGCGCTCCAGAAAACTGCGCATCTCCGCCACGCGCGAGCCCAGCCGGAAGCGCTCGGAGCCACTGAGGTTGCGGGTCGAGCCACCGGGGACGATGGACTGCGTGTGCGGCCACTTGCCGCCCAGCGTGCCCATGATGTGCATCCAGCGCTGGCGCGCCGCCACGGCCTCGCGGGAATGCTCACCGGACTGTGTGGAGAAACGCCGCAGGGCCTGCGCATGCCAGGACCGGCTGGCGTAGACCTCGCGCGTGAAGTCGGGCATGAAGAACAGATAGAAATGCGTCAGATGGTCAGCCGCGTTCTCGCAGGCCAGCATCAGGTTGGTCAGCCACACGCCGTTGGGCGGGGCCTCCACGCCACAGGCGGCCGCCAGCGCGCGCGCCGCCGCAACCGACTGCGTGACCGAGCAAATGCCGCAGATGCGCGGCACATAAACCATGGCGTCAAACGGGTGCTTACCCTGCAGGATCTGCTCAAACCCGCGGTACATGGGCGCGTTGACCCAGGCCTCGGTCACTCGCCCGTTGGCCACTTCCAGGCGGACCTCCAGGTCGCCTTCGACGCGGTTGAATGGGCCTACTAGCAAACGTGTCATTTGGGTCGAGTTTTCTTGATCTGGGGTGCCACCACCAGGTGGTCGGATGTCGAGTTGACTTTAACCCGTTTGGGTGTGGCCGATTTGGACAGCGAGGCCAGCGCCACGAACCAGGCCTTGTGCATATCGGTGGGCAGGCCGATGGGAATGCCCGCCACCTTGGGCGTCTGGTGGAAGGCGTGGCCCGGTTCCTCAAAGCCCGGCTCGGTGCAGCTGATGCAGGCGTAGCCGCCACGGATGCATGAGCCTTCGCCGTTCCACAGGCGAATGTTGCAATCGGCATGCGCCTGCGTGCCCTTGCAGCCCATGTTTTCCATCAGGCAGCCCAAGTCCGATGGCTTGTGCGCGCTGGCCTTGTATTCGTAATATTCGTTGCGGATGCAGGCGTGGTGCACCAGCTGGTCGGCATAGGCGCGGGGGCGCCCCAGGGTGTCGAGCGCGTCTGCTGGCATGGGCAGCTCAGCGGCCAGCGCAGCCAGGGTTTCTAGCACCCAGCCTGGGTGGGTGGGGCAGCCCGCCACATTCACCACGGGCAGGCCCGACGGATCGCGCCACTGCGCGCCCAGCACGCCACCGGCGTGGTCGCCCTCGTACTGCAGCCCGCAGGCGTCGGTCGGGTTGATGCCACCGGCGGTGATGCCACCAAAAGCGGCGCAGCTGCCCACGGCCACAACGTGGTGGGCCACGGCGCAGAGGCGCTCCACCCAGTGCAGCATGGGCTCCTGCGTGCCCGCCAACATGTGAAAGCGCCCGCTACCTTCGGGGCCGCGCAGCACCGCGCCTTCCAGGCACAGCGCGTGCAGCGGCACTTTGCCACTCAGGCAGTCTTGAATGATGGCCAGGGACTCGTCCCCCGATTCCAATGAGAACGCCGGGTGCCACAGCAGGTTCACCCCAATCTGGCGCAGCAGGCCCCGAAAATCCGCGGTGTCCGCGCACAGCAGGGACATGCTGCAGCCGCCGCAACCGCCGGATTGCAGCCACAGGACGTTGAAACGGGGTTCAGCCATCGGCCTGGCCTTCCAGTCCAAACCGCGCCAGCTTCAGCCGCAGGCCGACGCGCGACAGGCCCAGCTCCCGGGCAGCGTGGGTCTTGTTCCAGCGCAGGCGCAACAGGGTTTCGCGCAGGATCACGGCCTCAATCGCATCCAGCCGTTCTTGCAGAGTGCCGCCTTGTGGCAAGCCGTTGCCCTGCTGTTGCGGCGTCGCCATGCCGGGTTGGCCGTGCAGCACCCGTTTGGAGAATGCGCTGGCGGATACGGTCAGTCCGTCCGACAGCGCCACGGCACGGTAAATTTCGTTCTTCAACTCGCGGATATTGCCCGGCCAGGGGTATGCCAGCAGATTGGCTTGCACGTCTTTGGTAAAGCGCACGTCGGGGCGGCCCAGCTCCTGGCCGGCGCGCACCAGCAGCATGTCGGCAATCGGCAGGATGTCGGCGCTGCGCTCGCGCAGCGGTGGCACGCACAAGGTGATACCAGCGATGCGGTAGTACAGGTCTTCGCGGAAGCGCCCCGAGCGCACGTCCTGCTCCAGGTCGCGGTGGGTGGCGGCAATCACCCGCACATTGACCAGCACCGGGCGGCTGGCACCCACGGGGCGCACCTCGCCCTCTTGCAGCACGCGCAGCAGCTTGACCTGGAAGGCTGGCGATGTGTCGCCAATTTCATCCAGAAAAATGGTGCCGCCATCAGCGCGCTGGAACAGGCCAATATGGTCTTCAAAGGCGCCGGTAAACGCCCCCCGCTTGTGGCCGAACAATTCGGATTCGAGCAGCGTGTCGGTCATGGCGGCGCAGTTCTCCATGACGAAGGCGCGCTCGCAGCGCGGGCTGGCGTAGTGGATGCCACGCGCCAGCAGTTCCTTTCCGGTGCCGGACTCACCAGTCACCAGCACCGCCAGGTCGTAGCGGGCCACGCGGGCCGCCATCTCACACACGGCATTGAGCGGGCTGCTGCTTGCGCGCACCAGGCTGTCAAAGTCAAACGCGGCGCGCGCCGTGGCCAGCGTCTCGGTGCCACGGCGGCGCAGCACCGGGGTGCTGGTGCGCAGCTCCAGGTTCAGGCGCTGGGTCTGCATTTGCAGGCTGCGCGCCTCGGCCGCCTTGGCCACGGTGGACAGCAGGTGCTCGGGCACCCAGGGCTTGAGCACGTACTGGTAAATGCCCGCGTCATTGATGCCGGCAATGATGTCCTGCGAATCGGTGTAGCCGGAGATGATGATGCGCACCGTGTCGGGCCAGGCCTCGCGCACCTCCTTCAAGAACTTGACGCCGCTGGTGCCGGGCATGCGCTGGTCGCACAGGATCACGCTCACCTCATGGCGCTCCAGCAGGCCACGCGCCTCGTCGGCGGAGCTGGCCGTCAGGATGCGAAAGTCTTCCTCCAGGTTGCGGCGGATGGAATCCAGCGAGCGGGTCTCGTCATCCACCACCAGCACCAGGGGCAGAGAGTCGTAGGGATCGGGCAATGCGGGCGGGATCATTGAAGTGCTCTTGTTTTGATAGCTAGTTGCGCAGTATTGACGAGGGCTAGCGGCTGTTTTTATCTGTGAACCGCCAGGTGGCGTGGGGTCCAGGCATGCGGCTTGCGGTAGACAAAGTGGTGCCGCGCCACGTGGTAGCTGGGGTCGAAGCCGTAGAAGTTGCGGTGCATGCGTTGCAGTTCCTCGGTGCGGTAGGTGGCCAGCGGTTTGTGGGCCTCGTCCTGTTCCCGCCGCGCCTGCTTTTGCGCCAGGCGCTGCGCCAGATTATGCGTCGCGGCCAGCGCCAGGGCCTGCTGCAGAACCTGTTCGCCAAAGTCCTGCGCGCCCTCGCCGAATGCGGCATCCAGCAGGCCGCGCGCCACCGCATCCGCGGCGGTCAGCGGCAGGCGCTCCTGCATCAAGGCACGGCTGGCGACCTCGCCAATGCGGCGGGGCAGGGAATAGGTCCAGTACTCGGAGCCATACAGATTGCCCATGTTCTTGTAGTGCGGATTCAGCACCACGCCCGCGTGCGCCCACACGACGTCAGCGGCCAGCGCCAGAAAGCAGCCACCGGCGCCCGCGTTGCCGTGCAGTGCCGCCACGGTGATGCGGTCGGTGAGCGTGAGCAGCTCCAGCGCCACGTCGTCCATGGCGTTGATGTTGCGCATGGAGGCATCGGCGGCACTGTCACCGGCCACGCGCTGGGCGGCTTCGATGTCATGCAGGTGAATGCCGTTGGAAAAGAACTCCTGCCCACCGGCCAGCACCAGCACCTGCGTGGACCGCGTGCGCACCCAACGCAGGGCATCGCGCAGGCGCTGGCATTGGCGCTCGGACATGGCGCCGTTGTGGAATTCAAAGTCCAACCAACCGACGCGGGCGTCTGCGGGGCCGAATTCCTGGTAGCGCAGTTCGTCCCATTCCTGTTCGTCGCGCATCAGGGGCACGGGCAGTTCGGGCAAGGCGGCGGCTTGGGTGGCGAACACGCGTGTGGCGGGCAGTTTGAGTACGTTGGTGGCTGGGGACTGTGGGGGGGTGGTCTGGGTTGGTGCGGCGTCGTCCTCCTGGCGCACGTGGCCGATCCAGATGGCGCCGTCTACGGTGCGGCGCAGCAGGGCGGGGCCGCGACGGGCTAGCACGGTGCCGGGTTCGTTTTCTGAAAACGCAGCCACAACTTCTGCACTGGCGGGGTGGGCGTCGAACAGGCGGCAGGGGTGGGTGAACAGGGTGTCGAGTACGCCGGGGGAGCCGTCGGCGGCGGCGATCTTTTGGAGGATGGTTTGGGTGGTGTCGCTGGGCCAGTTGATGCGTCTATCGGTTTGTCGCATTAGGGGGTTCCAGGTTCCCGTGGCTTGTGGGTTGGCGTGAGCTGTTGGTGTCAAGTTGCCGGGCGTGAACCGCTGCAAGGCGCGCAGCACTGCTTGAACTGCGGCATGCGTCACTTCGCGGCGGTAGAGGCTGGACTTCGTGGCACCGGGGCGCATGGCGAACGGCTCCCAGGCCCAGACCTCTCCGGCGTCCATGTCTTCCACCGCCTGCAATACCGTCACGCCCCATTGCGCATCGCCCCGGTGAATAGCCCAATCCAGCGCGCTGGGGCCGCGGTCGCCGGGGATGCCGGGGTGCACGACCAGGCACAGGGTGTGCGCCCAGACGGACTCGGGAATGCGGCGCTTCAGAAAAGGGGCCAGCACCACGTCGGGCTTGAACATCGCCACCGCTTCTTCGGTCACGGCGTCGGCAATGTCCAGCTCCACCGACACGGTATGGCCCAGCGCTTGCAGCACGCCGAACAGGCGTTGGCTCAGGCTGTTAAAGCTGTGCGTGAGCAGGAGGATGCGCATCAGCAAATCCGCGGCAACTGCTCGCCGCTGAGCCAATCCACTACCCGCCGCCCACCAAAGCGCGTATTCATTTGCACAAAGCAATGGGCGTCCTGCGTGACGGTGCCAATGCGCTCGGCACCGCGTCCCAGCGGATGGGCGCGCATGGCGGCCAGCAGTTGGTCGGCCACCTCGGGCGCGCAGATGGCAATCAGCTTGCCTTCGTTGGCCACGTACAGCGGGTCCAGGCCCAGCAGCTCGCAGGCGGCCTCCACCTGCGGCAGCACCGGGATCGCCGCTTCCTCAATGGTGATGCCGACTTGCGACTGCGTGGCGATTTCGTTGAGCGTGGTTGCCAGCCCGCCGCGCGTGGGGTCGCGCAGCACGTGCAGGGCGTTGGGGTCGTTCAATGCCTGCAGCATGGCTTGCACCAGGGTGTGCAGGGCGGCTGTGTCGGACTGAATAGCGGTCTCGAACTCCAGCGACTCGCGCAGCGACATCACCGCCACGCCGTGCTCGCCCACCGTGCCCGAGACCAGAATCACGTCGCCGGCTCTAGCCTGCCGCCCGTCGATGCACAGGCCGTCCGGCGCCACGCCCACGCCGGTGGTGCTGATGAACACACCGTCGCCCTTGCCCTTCTCCACCACCTTGGTGTCGCCGGTGACGATGGGCACGCCCGCGTCGCGCGCCGCCGCCGCCATGGATTCCACGATGCGTTTCAGATCGGCCAGCGCAAAGCCTTCTTCCAGAATAAAACTGGCGGCCAGATACAGCGGCTTGGCCCCCGACATGGCCACATCGTTGACCGTGCCATGCACCGACAGGCAGCCAATGTCCCCGCCGGGGAAGAACAGCGGAGAAATGACATGCCCATCAGTAGCCATCACCAGCCGACCGCCCGTGGGGAACGGCAGCAAGGCGCCGTCGTGCCCCTGCCGCAAATACTCGTTGTCAAAGGCGCGGGCAAACAGCTCGTCCACCAATTGCGCCGCGGCACGCCCGCCCGCGCCGTGCGTCATGTCGATGTGCCCGTGCTTGAAGTCGATGGGGCGCAGATAGTTCTTTTTGGGTGTTGTCATGGTCATGCTGCCACCACCGCGATGTCGCGGAAGCGGCCATAGGAATAGTGGGCGGCGCAGGCGCCTTCGTTGGACACCATGCACGAGCCCATCGGGCTCTCTGGCGTGCACACCGTGCCAAACAGCTTGCAGTCGGCCGGGCGCTTGACCCCGCGCAGGATGGCGCCGCATTCGCACTGCTTGTGGTCGGGCACGCTGGCGTAGTGCAGGTCAAACTTGCGCTCGGCATCCCATTCGGCAAATGCCGGTCGGATCTTGAGCGCGCTGTAGGGCACCTCGCCCAGGCCGCGCCACTCAAAGCTCTCGCGCAACTCGAACACCTGCGACACCAGGTTTTGCGCGGCCAGATTGCCGTCGCGCGTGACCACCCGCGAGAATTCGTTTTCGACCACGGCCCGCCCGGCATTGACCTGGCGCACCAGCATCAAGATGCCCTGCATCACGTCCAGCGGCTCAAACCCGGTGATCACCACCGGCTTGCGGTACTCCTCGGCAAAGTGCTCGTAGGGCTGCGAGCCGATGATGATGCTCACATGTGCCGGCCCGATGAAGCCGTCAATCGGCACGGTGCCCAACTGGCGCACCTCGGCCGACTCCAGAATGTGGGTGATGGCGGACGGGGTCAGCACATGGCAGCACAGCACGCTGAAGTTCTTGACCGCGCGCGCCGCTGCATCGCGAATGACCAGGGCCGTGGGCGGCGTGGTGGTCTCGAAGCCGATGGCAAAGAACACCACCTCGCGCTCCGGGTTCTGCTCGGCCAGCTTGAGCGCGTCGGCGGCTGAATAGACCATGCGGATGTCGGCCCCGCGCGCCTTGGCCTTGATCAGCGAGAGCCCATCCGAGGCGGGCACGCGCATGGTGTCGCCATAGGTGCACAGCATCACGCCCTGCTCCAGGGCGAGGCGGATCGCCAGATCGACGCGGCCAATCGGCAACACGCACACCGGGCAGCCCGGCCCATGGATCATGCGCACATTGGCGGGCAGCATGTCGGCAATGCCGTAGCGCGAAATGGCGTGCGTGTGCCCGCCGCAAAACTCCATGAAGTTGTAGGCCACATCGGGGCGCACTTCGGCGGCGATGTTGGCGGCGATGTGGCGCGCACCGTCCCCGTCGCGGAACTCGTCGATGTATTTCATGGCTGGGCTTCCTCCGACTGCGCCAGTTCGGCAAACAGCGCCAGCGTGCGCTGCGCCTCCTCAGGATCGATCTTGCCGATGGCATAGCCCACATGGATGATCACGTAGTCGCCCACCTGCGCGTCGTCCACCAGATCAATGGACACCTCCTTGCGCACCCCGGCCAGATCGACCACGGCACGCAGTGCGGGCAAGAGTTCCACCACACGGGCGGGAATGGCTAGACACATGATGGGTTCCTTGGTGTGCTATTGAAATAGTAGCTACTTGCGCTTATTCCACGAGGGCTAGCGGCTTGTTTTGTTGTTGGTGTTCCAGTGGCGCAGGGTTTTGGGGGTGGATTCCAATAGGGCTGCGCAGCACCCGAAGGGACGGACAAAGTCCGGGGCATTTTGGACTCTGATCCCATAACCAGGGGAGGGCGGGGGATTCTGGGCGAGTTCAAGAGCGGACGAGTGGTGACACATAGCGTCCAGTTCAGGTATGCCCTATGCACTGAAGGCGGCCTAGCGATCTTTGTCATTCAGCTTCCTCTGGGTGATCCGTCCAATCGCAAACGCCGCAACTCATGTAGTACTCACCGTCCGGCGGGATTGCGATATCAAAATGCGTTCGTACATCTCGCGATTTGCAAACAGGGCATTGCTTTGTTCTGTCTGATCGATTGCGCTCCAGAATTTGGATGAAGTGTCCGATGGTTGTTTGGCAAGAGTGGATCGCTATTGATGATGCTGTTTGGCTTGCGCTTCTCGTGTGAGTGAGCCAATTGACCAATTGCCAGCACTCTTTGGCAGTGTTTTTCAGGTGTTGTCTCAACTCTTTGTTACTGCCGCCACCACAGAGTTGGTTCATAAGTGCCTCTGTCCATGCGATAAAGTTGGCATCCTGAGGTCGCTCAACATCGGCGGGAAGTTCGGTACGGCGGCGAAGAGCCGCAATGAGCGATATGAGACTTTCCCTGAGCAGCATTCCTACCGACTGGTACTCCTCCGCTTCAACGGCACTGTCGTGCTTACTTTGTGCCTGATCCATCCGCCTCAGAACTTCATCGAAGGGGCTGGGATCATTGGCATCAACACGGTCAGAGCGACTTTTGAGTCGCATCATTAGACCGATGTGGAAGGACAGTGTGTAGTCGAGACTTGGGAAATGCTTTTGAGAATACAAGTTCGTTAGATTGGTGATGACCCACCAGCGGTCCTTGTCCGTTGTAACGGCCCAGATTTCATAAACGTCGCCGACAACAACCTCTCGTTTAATTAGCTCCACGTGATGGACAACTTCATCCGGGGCTTGTCCTTCTACGTAGTTCGCGATATCTACCTCGGAGTGAATGTCTCTCTCGACGCTATATCGCGCTAGCTCTGCAGCGGGAACTGGGTGCGTGTGAATGACGCACTCATCTTCGGATGTTTTTTTGTTGCTGTCGTTTTTCATGAGGACACGTGAACGCCTAAATTATGTTTTCCAGAAAAGACCTTTGTCTGCAGGGTATTCTGATCAGCTTAGATTCATTCATGTGAGTCAATTGAGCGGATTGATTGGTTAGATTCCATCGCGTGGTGGCTCTTGTTTGGGTTGTGGTGCTTGCCTTTGCATCCATTCATAGGCGTCCCGGATTGACGCTAACGGAACCATTGCGCACTCATCGGATGAATCGTCGAAGGTAAGGAGTTGAAGGGATGACTTTCTACTGCTGCTGGCAACAGTCAACAACCAGGCGAGGTACGTTTCGAAGTCTTTCAGGCTGAGCGAACGCGGCGGCCTGTTCGCGAAGAACTCAGTTGTGAACTGCCTGGCGGAAATTCGTGGGACTTCGCTGGGGCGTTGTGCCGAGAGTCCGCATGTCGCACCAAATACTTTCTGATTGCAGACTTCTAGTCGATAGACATTGCAACGGCCCTCCATTTTCGGGTGCTCTGCCCACGCAATAAAGTGACATTGGTCATGCAGCTCTCGCATCGTTATGTCAGCCTCAAGCTCCTTACATAGTTTGAGCCTTCGATCCTTCATGACTTCGCTGGCAATCTCGTTTTGCGTGTATTTGAATTCGATGAGAGCGAACCGACTCTGATCGGATAGTACGTAGTCGGCTCCAGCCCACGTATCCTGTCCTCCGAGCGAAAACGAACGAACCTGAAGGTTGCTCTTCTGGGCTTCACGCCGAAAGAAAGAGTTAAAGGAGTCAATGACAGCTTGTTCGAGGCGAGGCATTTTGGAATCTAAATTGATGCTGCCGAACGTTTGTCTTGGAGTTTCCAAGCTAGACGACCAGATACGTTGGCTGGTGAATGACTTCGTTGACCGTGTTCGCAGTCAATGGAGTTCAGGTGATATTGCTCAATCGTCATGACTTTGCTATTCATTTAGTAGCTGCTTACGCATATTCCACGGGGGCTACAGCCGCATTTAATGTAGTACTCTGACTCGTAGCCACGCAGTAGGCCGCAACCCAGGCTTGGCCTAGCGCCAGCCCGGCGTCTCCACATGACAGGCTCTGGGCTTGCAGCACGTTCAAGCCCGCAGATTCCAGTTGCGAAACGACGCGCTTCGTCAGAATGCGGTTGAAGAAACACCCGCCGCCCAAGGCCACATCACGCAGTTGGTGGCCGTGCGCCTGGGCGATGGCGTGGGCGCTCAGCGCATCGGCCAGGGTCAGGTGAAAGCGCGCGGCGGCTTCATCGACCACTGCGGGGTCGCGCAAGTCAGTAGCGATCAGCGTGGAGGTCAGCAGGGGCCGCAGGTCGATCTGGCCGTCTGGAGTCGCAGCCCAGTCGCTGGCGCGAACTTCCAGCGTGTGGGACTGCAGGTGGCGCGTTGCTGCCTGCTCCAGCGCGATAGCCGCCTGCGCCTCAAATTCCTGCCGCACGCTCAAGCCCAGCAAGCCTGCCACCGCATCAAACCAGCGCCCGGCGGCCGTGGTCTGCGGGCTGTTCAGGCCACGTTGCAGCATGGTGTGGATGGTGCGTGCTGCTTGCTCACCCACGGTCGGTGCGTAGCGCGGAACGATCTGCTCGGCCAGCCCACACGCATACAGCGCAGCCGCCGCCATGCGCCAGGGTTCGCGCGCGGCCACGTCGCCGCCGGGCAGAGCCAGGGGGCTTAGATGGCCGACGCGCTCGAAATGTGCGCCATTCACCAGCAGCACCTCGCCGCCCCAGGCCACGCCATCCGTGCCCAGGCCCACGCCATCCAGCGCGATGCCGATCACGGGGCGCGCCGCGTCGCGTTCCGTGTCGCTTTCCTTGTCGTGTTGTGCGCCGTGCTCGGCCAGCACCGCCGCGATATGGGCGTGGTGGTGTTGCACGGCAATGGCGCTGACGTCGTGTTCATGCGCCAGCCGCAGGGCCAGGTGGGTGCTGAAGAAGTCGGGGTGCAGGTCATGGGCCACGGCGTCGATGCGCCCGCCTGCCTGCGCCAGCAGCGTGCGCACGGATTGCTCCAGCGCCGTGCAGGCGGCAGGGTCGGACAGGTCGCCATGTTGCGCGGACCACAGCGGCTTGAGAGACGCCTCTGTGTCGAGCAGGCAGGCGGCGTTCTTGAGAAACGCGCCGCAGGCCAGGATGCGTGCCATGGTTTAGGCTTGCTCCGCCTTGAGTTGTGCCAACTCGGCTTCCAGTTGCGCGATGCGGGTTTGGCGGGCATCCGGTGCGTGGTGGTGGTGATGGTGTGCCGGAACGTCGAGCAGCCAGTCTAGCCAGGCCTGCATGCCTTCGCCCGTGGTGGCGGACAGCTCCAGGATGGTGATGCCGGGGTTGACGCGGCGCGCGTAGTCTTTGCAGCGCGCCACGTCAAAGCTCAGGTGCGGCAGCAGGTCGATTTTGTTGAGGATCATCAGTTGCGCGGCGGCAAACATGTCGGGGTATTTGAGCGGCTTGTCCTCGCCCTCGGTGACCGACAGGATGGCGACCTTGGCCTCTTCGCCCAGGTCCCACAGCGCGGGGCAGACCAGGTTGCCCACGTTCTCGATGAACAGCAGCGACTGGGTGGTGTGCGTGTGGTGGCCGTGCCCATGATCGTGGTGATGGTCATGCCCGTGTCCGTGATGGTGGTGGTCATCATCATGTGAATGGTCATGCGGGTGTGCATGGGCATGCTCGTGTTCGTGCGCATGCTCATGCGTGGCCAGTTGCGCAAACGCCTGCGCCACCATGGGCGCGTCCAGGTGGCAGCCCTTGCCGGTGTTGACCTGGATGGCGGGTGCGCCGGTGGCGCGGATGCGGTCGGCATCAAAGCTGGTTTGCTGATCGCCCTCGATCACCGCCACGGCCAAGCTGGGAGCGTGTGCCTTCAGCGCATGGATGGTGGCGCACAGCAGCGTGGTCTTGCCCGATCCGGGGCTGGAGACCAGGTTCAGCGCGCGCACGCCATGCGCGGCAAAGTGCGCGCGGTTCTGCGTGGCAACGGCGTTGTTGGCGCCCAGCACGTCTTCTTCGATCTTGATGGTGCGCTGTTGGGTGAGGCCCGGCACCGACACACGGGCCGCGCCCGCGCCGAAGTGCAAATCTCCGGTGGTGGGGTGAACTTCGGGACGTGAATCCGGTTTGCTGGTTCCGGTATTGCTACAGCCGCAGACGACGCACATGGCATGTTCCTTTATTGTTCGTGGGCAAGTTTAGACAACCTGCATGTCCACCACGCGCAGGTCGGTGCCGCCGGTGGGTTGCAGTTGGTAGCCACCGCACAGGGGGCAGGCGTCCAGACGGGAAAGAATCGCAACGCTTTGGCCGCAGGGCAGGCACCAGGCGCTACCCGCAGGTTCGTCGATGTCGATCAGCGCGCCTTCCAGGCAGGTGTCCGGCGCTATGGCCTCCAGCGCAAAGCGCAGCGACGATATCTCAACACCGCACAGCGCACCGGCTTCCAGGCGCAGGTGGGTGACGCGCTGGAACGGGTCGCGGGCGCGGGTCTGTTCCAGCACGCGCAGGATGCCACCGGCCAGGCTGAGTTCATGCATGGGCGATCTCCTCTTCGGTGGTGGTGCCCAGCACGGTGCAGTCCACGCAGGGGTCATAGGCCGCGGCCAGGCACCAGCCTGCAGCCGTGTTGTGCGAAGGCAGGGCAGTGAGGGCGTGGGCCAGCGCGCCGTCGGCATGAAAATTCCATTCGGTGGGGGCCTGCACGCGGTAATCGTCCACGCGGCCTTGTGGGTCGAGTTGGACCCAGTGCAGCAACAGACCGCGCGCCATTTCGCACCAGGCGATGGCCTGACCTTGGCCCAGGGGCAGCGCGCCGCTGTCCAGCAGGGGGTCGCGATGTCCATCGTCAATCAGTGGGTCGGCGGCGGTGATATTCACAAGTTCCATCCAGCGTGCACCCAGGCGGGTCCATGCGTTGTGGGGAAGCGTACTGCGTTCGGCTTGGTTGCGCAAACGCGTCCAGACGCCGGTTTCCGCGCACTGGCCGCGCCACAGCGGGCGTTGTACGAAATCCGGGTCGGCGGCCATGGCCTGCGCGACTTCGCGCATATTGGAGGATTGCACGGCAGGGTCGGTGTGGAGCAGGTCCAGCTTGCGGGTTTGCGGCGTCAACGTGCTGGCTAATGGGTGCCACTCTGCAAGGCAATGCGCGGGAGGCAGATCGTCCGCACGGCTGCGACACCATTGGGCGAATGTGTCGGAGTCGGGGTGGCGCGTCAGCCAGTCCTGCACCGGCAGGTGCAACAGGCGTTCCAGCCAATCGCGCAGCTGCAGCAAGGCGGCTACGGCTTCTGTCGGCAGGCAGGTCTGCGCGGGGGGCATCAGGGGCAGTGGGCAATCGCGCAACCAGTGCAGATCGGGCGCGCGGTGCGTGGCGATGGGTTGGCGCTGAGGCCAGTCCAGCGCCATGCTGCGCAGATGGTCGCGTGCTGTTTCCAGACGCAGCAGCACGGGTGGCTCCACCGGCAGCACAGCGCTTGCCTGCGGGCTGGCTGCGTGCAGGGCCAGGCGCGCGGTGCGCCGGTGGGCGTGCGCGCACAGCGTGAACACATTGCCCAGCATGCGCACGATGGACTCGCCCTGCTGCCCGCGCAGCAGCCTGCCCAGTCGCCCGCCACCCAACACCGGGCGCTGGCCCGCCACGCTGGCGTGCACGCCGGGGCGCAATGTGTAGTGCCCGGCCAGCGTCATGGATGGGGTTTGCATGGTGCTGGTGTTCATGCGCTGGCTCCGGCACGCGGGCCACCACGCCCAAACAGGAAGCCGCGTCGGCTGGGGGCAGCCTCGGTCTTCGCATCCAGCACGGAAGCCGGTTTCTGTGCCGGTGTTAATGCGGGTGAGGGTGCCGGAGTGCGCAACAGGGTCAGCACCTCGCAAGCCGTTGCCACAGCGGCGGCGTGGTCCGCAAATTCAAACATGGGCGAGAACAGCGAGCAGCAGGCAAAGGCGCCCACTTCGTTTTCGTGCGCGCCAATGAATTCAAAGGTCTGGCTGCCGATCTGGCGGCTGGCCTTTAGCCCCACGCCCAGCACGGCGTCGCCGGCACTGGCCACGGCCAGCGGCAGGTACACCAGGTTCATGAACCACGGTGTTACCAACACGCCCAGCAGCCATTCGCCCCCTGCTGGGTCGGCCTGCGGCGCAAAGCCCACGGCCTGCACGCGCAGAGCCGGGTTTTGCACCGGCACGCCCTGCATGCGGGTGGCGGCAATGTGGGCAAACACCAGCTCCAGTGTCTGCACGCGGCTTTGTGACCAGGCGCTCATGAAAGAACCAAAAACTGGTCGGCCGCGCCGTCGCATTGCGGGCAGCGCCAATGGGGGGGCAGCTCGGCAAAGGGCGTGCCGGGTGCAATCTGCCATTGCGCGTCGCCCTCGGCGGGGTCATACACCCACCAGCAGATCTTGCATTCCAGCCGCGCGGCGGGCGGCAGGCGCGTGCGGTCACCCAAGTAGCTGCCTTCGAATTGCTGTCCGTTGATGCCGCTCATGGTCTGTCCTTATGCCTGGCGCACCCATTTCAGCACTTCGGCGACGCGCTCGGCGGAGTCGCCCAAATCTTCGGGCGCGGCGCAGGCCACATCGGGCATGTCGGTTACTTCGACCGAGTTGAGAATGACGGTGTCCATGGAGTTGTAGTACACCACACGCCAGGTGTTGGGCACGCAGCAGTTGGTGATGCGGCAGTTGCCATAGCCGCGCGACAAAATTAGCACCCGGCCGGTGCCCAGCCGGTAGTCCAGGTAGCCAATGTCTTCCGGCGTCAGCGGCAGCAGGGTCAGGTTGACCACATGGGCCAGATCACCCGCGCGCCAGACGCGGCGCTGGTCTTCCAGCTCCACCAAGACGCTGGGCACGTTCATGACCTGCGGGGGCACCGGCAGGGCCGCAGGCACCGCGCTGGCGCCGTCCATCCGGGCCGCTTCGCGCAGGGCCTCGGGCACGGCGCCTACTTCGATGTAGTCCACGGGGGTGCCCTCGGGGCTGCTGCCCAGCACGCGCCAGACACCGGCAAACACCGATTCCTGAATCTGCAGCGTGGGCGGGCCATCCGCCGCCAACACCTGAGCGCTGACTTCACCCTCGCCCAGCACCTGGTTGATCAAAGTGACGTCGTCGCTGGTCAGACCGGCCAGCGAGACGCGGGCGGTTGCACGCTGCGGCGCACCTCCGTGCACAACCTGCTGCAGGGCCTCCAGCACCTGCTGGAGCACGCGCACCGCGCCTTCGCAGGCGGCAATATCCTCGGGCTCGGGCAGGATGGGCGGATGGTACATCGCCATCCCCTGCGGCATGGCAATGTAGTCCAGGGTTTCGTCTTCGACCATGCCGCCGGGACCGAGCGCGGCCACCACGGGAACAGGAAAGGGTCGGATTTCGCGCAATGGATTCATGGGGATCTCGCAGTCGCTCAAAAAAGGTTAAGAGGGTGTCAAAAAGGGGCGACAGAAAAGCGTCAATGGCAGTGGCTGCCGCCGGCTGCGGTGCTGCTGACCACCGGGATGCCAATGGTCGGCGCGCGGCTGGTCGGCGCGTCCAAGGCTTGGGACACGCGGGTGAAGTAGTCGTTCCAGTCATGCATGCCGGACACGGTGGTCACGTAGTGGCCCGCGCGAAAGAACATCAGCGTCGGCCAGCGCTGTGAGCCAAACTTCAATGCCAGTGCTTCGGCACACTCGGGCACCGCGACGGCGATGCCAAACGTCCGCCCAACACCCGCGCACGATCGTTGCAACTCGGGCAGCACCACGGCTACATCCAGCGCCTCGGGAAAGCGCACCGGGTCACCGGCAAACAGCAAGACCTGATCGCCCTGTTGCTGCGCTAGCCAGGCGTCTATGGTGTCAAAGTCCACCCACTGGGCCTGGTGTTTGGTCACCAACTGGGCCAGCAGCGGCGGGGCGGCGATGTCGCTTGTGTGCATGAAAAACTCCAAGGGGTCTGTCGTGTAAAAAATTCAGTTGCCGGTCAGTCGTTGCAGTGCGCCCATATCCATCTCGGACGGCAGAACAAAGCCCGCGCTGTCGTCGTCCGGCAGGCTTCCGGTGTCTATCACCGCCTGCAACAGGTCCAGCGTGGCGTTCACTTCCTGCGCCCGCTCGGCAGATATCACTTCACGGGCATCGTTGAGGAACACCAGCAGCCATTGGCCGGCCACGCAATCGCCCACCAGCAGCGTGCTGACGCGCCGCGCCTCACCCCGGCCGGCCACGTGGGCAAAGCCGGGCTCCACCGCCAGCACTTGCATGGGAATGCCTATGCACATATCAGGCTCCCGCCGGGCCGCCCCAAGGGAGGCCTGCGCCCCCTCGGGGGGCAGCGAATACACGAAGTGATGAGCGTGGGGGTTTCATCCTAGACCACCTTGGGGATGAAACGCTCGTCTCCGATGCGGCAAGCTTGCTCCACGCTGGGGCGCTCGGCTTCGTAGCGCTCCAGCGTCAGCATGGCGCCGGTCAGCGTGGCGTCTTCGGGCAGGGGCGTGGGGCGCTGCTGGGGCTGTGCGCCCCACTCCCGCAAGCGCTCCAGGCCCAGGGCCAGCGCCTGGGGCAGGGTTTTTTTCACGATGTCGCGCAGGCTGCCGCCAAAGTCTTCCAGCTCCTCGGGCTGGCAGCCAATCAGCAGCACCTGCGCAGGGTAGTGGCCGGTGAACTGGGCCAGGCACAGCACCTCCTGAAAACCGGTCTGGTGCAGACTCATCTTCTTGGCACCCATGAAGCGCGGCACTTCGTCGTTTTCAATCAGCTTGAGCGTGCCGGGCGCCAGGCCGTAGTCGATGGCATCGAAGATCAGCAGCTTGGTGGCCGATTGCACGTTCTCGATCAGGTACAGACCCTGGGTGCCGCCGTCGATCAGGTCCACATGGGGTGCAAAGGTCCACTCGCGTTGCAGGGTCTCAACGCAGCGCACGCCAAAGCCCTCGTCGGCCCACAGCACGTTGCCGATGCCCAGCACCACGATGTGCTCGGCGGGCGGGGTGTAACCAGGGTGGTTACAGGCAGTTTCAGAAGTGCAAGTGCTCATGGGGTGTTGCGCAAACTGCGTCTGGGTTAGAGGGGAAGAGAGCGCTGGCGCAGCGCGCGCCAGGCGTGGAAGCTGTCCCAGTTGGCCTGCAGCGCCAGCCAGAAATCGGCCCGCACGCCAAAAGTAACGGCGCAGCGAATGGCGGTGTCGGCCGACATGGCGCGCTGGCCCTGGGTCAGCTCGTTGACACGGCGGCGCGACACGCCCAGCAGCTGTGCTGTTTTTGTTTGTGACAGCGCCATGGGCCGTAGATAGTGCCGATCCAGAAACCGGCCCGGGTGGGTCGGATGCCGGATCGGAACCCCGGCGGGCACGGTGACGGTGTCAGGGGTCATTCCACTCAATCCTTGAAAGTGCGGAAACCCGAGATCATGGTGCTGACCACGCTCTGGCGGCCCATGATGTCTTCGCGGATGGCTGCATAAATATGGGCTATGGCAAATATCACGATCAACCACATGCCCATGTGGTGCCAGGTGTGCACGTCCTGCGACTGGCCCATCAGCGGGATCACCCAGCCAAATAGAGTATTGGCCCATGAGCCCGCCTGGGTGCCCTCGCCATACATGGCAAAGCCGGTAAAGACCATGAACACGGCCGTGAACAGGAACACAAAGAACATGGCAAAGCGGGCCATCGGGTTGTGGCCGATGTAGGGTCCGGGACGCGGCCCCATGAAGGCGTACCACTTGAACATGGACAGCATCTCATGCCAGTAGTCACGCTGCGTCAACGGCACCGAATACAACTCACGTGCATGGTGGTTGCCCACCAGTGCCCAATACGAGCGCCCCAGCAGCCCGATCGCCATGATGTAGCCAGATGCAAAGTGGGCAAAGCGGATGTAGCCCATCAGGAAATGGTCGCTGGCCTCACCCGGCATGGTGGGCAGTGGCGAGCCAATGAAGTAGCCAGTGATGCACAGCACAGTGATGGCCAGGGCGTTGACCCAGTGCCAGACGCGCACCGGCGCCTCGTAGACATACACCGACTTGATGGACTGGCTGTGTGCCATTTCCTGTTCTTCGGACGGCAGTGCGGCGTGGAGTTCTTCCACCGACGTGTGGGCGCTGGTGTTCATGGTGTCTCCTTTGGAATGGTCTGGGGTGCGCGTGGCATTAGAGCTGGCTGAACAGGTAGAGGCCGCCACCGCTGCACAGCGTGCCCAGACCGGCCATGGCCCAGGTGGCCTTGCGCACCATGTACTGGCGGATACCCAGGCCAACGACCACGCCACCAAAGTGGAGAGCAACCGTGGTTGCGACAAAGCCCAGAGCGTAGGGCGCGAAGCCACTTGCTGGCGCTTCGGCGCCATGGGCCAAGCCGTGCAGCGTGGCGGCCAGGGCCACCAGGCCCAGACCCCAAGCCGCCGGTATCTGTACCCGCGTTAGCACCAGCATGGCGCCAAACACCACCACGCTCATCGCAATCATTTGCTCCAGGAACGGCACCTGCAGGCCGACAGCGCCCAGGGCCGCGCTGATGATCAGGGACAGGAGAAAGGTCGCCGGTCCCCACCAGGCCTTGCCCGCAGGCAGGGCCGAGACCGACCAGATGCCCACTGCCACCATGGCCAGCAGGTGGTCCGCGCCCAGCGGGTGCGCTAGGCCTTCGCTAATGCCCGATGTGCTGTGCCCGGTGTGCGCCTGGGCAACGCTTACGGTCAATGCCAAACCTGCCACGGCGGCAGCGCGAAAGAAGCGGGGTGATGTGCGGGGTGAACTGAATTGCATGAGTGTCTCCAATGAAGTGCGGTTTCGCGGTTGGCCTAGCGGACCTTGACGTTGGCCATTTCCTGCCCGTCCGGGCTCATGACGTGGGTCGAGCAGGCCAGGCAGGGGTCGAAGGAATGCAGGGTGCGCAGGATTTCCAGCGGCTGCTCGGGGTTGACCATGGGTGTGCCTATCAGGGCCGCTTCAAAGGCACCGATCTGACCCTTTGCATCACGCGGGCTGCCGTTCCAGGTCGTGGGTACCACGCACTGGTAGTTCTCGATTTTTCCGTCCTTGATTTTGATCCAGTGCGCCAGGCCGCCGCGCGGGGCCGCTGCCGTGCCAACGCCCTTGGCCTCCTTGGGCCAGGAGGCGGGGTCCCACTTCTCGACATTGGCGGTGGCGGTGTCGCCAGACTTGATGTTGGCGATCAGCTCGTTGTAATCATCGAGCAGCATCTCGGCGCAGTACTGCCCCTCAAGGCAGCGCGCCAGGGTGCGGCCAATCGTGCTGGGCAGCAGTTGCTTGAGCGTGTATTGCGTTTCGGGCAGGCCCAGCGCCTTGGGCACACCGCTGTTGACCATCATGGCGGCAAACTCCAGCTGCTCCTTGGGTCGCTGGGCGTATTTGTTGCCCTTCAAAGCGTGTGCATAGGCCAGGATATAGCGTGGCAGTGGGCCTACTTCCACCGCGTGGCCGCGCCACCGCGGTGCCTTGATCCACGAATATTTGGCGCTCTCGTCGATTTGCTGGATATTGGTCTTGGTGCCTTTGGTGTTTTTGCCGAGCGCGAAGTTGGGTTCGGTCACGCCGTCCCAAGGGTGCAGGCCCTTGGTGTCGTCGGCGTATTTGTACCAGCTGTGGGTGACAAATTCCTGAATCTGCTCGGGGTCGCGTGGATCGATGGGGTGGATTTCGTCCCAATTGCCGTTCAGGATCACGCCGCCGGGCAGCTGGTCGGTTGTCTTGTCGTAGTTGACCTTGGCGTATTCGCCGTAGTCCATCACATTGGTGGCCGACAATCCGCCGCCGTGCAGCCAGCCGGAGTGCTTGTACAGGGTGCCGATGGCGAGCACGTCGGGCAGGTAGACGTTCTTCACGAAGGTGTTCATCTCGTCGATGCGCGACTTGATGAAGTTGAGGCGCTCCATGTTGATGGGCGCGCCGGAGGCACCGTTGCCGTCGATGTTGATGGCGCAGGGCATGCCACCCACCAGAAAGTTCGGGTGCGGGTTCTTGCCGCCGATGATAGTGTGAATCTTGACCCAGTCCTTTTGCAAATCCAGTGCTTCCAGGTAATGGGCCACCGCCATCAAATTGGCCTCGGGCGGCAGCACATAGGCCTTGGAGCCCCAGTAGCCGTTGGTGAATGGGCCCAGCTGTCCGCTTTCAACAAATTTCTTGATGCGGTTCTGCAGATCCCGAAAGTAGCCAGGTGACGACAGCGGGTGGCTGGGCGATACCAGCTGTTGCAGCTCCGAGGTCTTCTTGGGGTCGGCCTTGAGCGCATTGACCACGTCCACCCAGTCAAACGCATGCAGGTGGTAGAAGTGCACCACGTGGTCATGCACTTGCAGGGTCTTGTCAAACAGGCCGCGCAGCAGGTGGGCGTTCTTCGGGATCTTGATGCCCAGCGCATCTTCCACCGCGCGCACCGAGGTCAATGCGTGGGTGCCGGTGCAGACGCCGCAAATGCGCTCCACAAAGGCCCAGGCATCGCGCGGGTCGCGGCCCTTGAGAATGACCTCCAGCCCGCGCCACATGGTGCCGGTGGATACGGCGTTGGTAATGACGTTGTTCTTGTCGAGGTTGACCTCGCAGCGCATATGGCCCTCAATGCGGGTCACCGGGTCGACGACGATTCGCCGCCCCGTGTCGTCGAGCTTGAAGCCTTGTGTTTCGTAAGCACCCATGATGTGTTTCCTTGTGGTCTGGTTCAGGCTTCGGTGGTTGTGTCTTTGCTGGCCGCGCGGCTGATGGCCGAGGTGGCGGCGTGGGCCACGACGGCGGCACCCACCACCGCGGCGGCCGTGCCACCCACTTTGTCGGCATTGGCCTCCACGCCAAATTGCGGGATGTTGGTCAGGCGGTCGTAGAACGAGCCCTTGTCCCAGAAGCCGTCTTCCGAGCAGCCAATGCAGCCGTGACCGGCTTTAACCGGCCAGCTGGTACCAGCGTTCCAGCCCACGGTCGAGCAAGCGTTGTAAGTGGTCGGGCCTTTGCAGCCGACCTTGTACAGGCAGTAGCCCTTGCGGGCCGATTCGTCATCAAAGGCCTCGACAAACTGGCCGGCATCGAAGTGCGGGCGGCGGTAGCATTTGTCGTGGATGCGCTGGCTGTAGAACATCTTGGGCCGACCCTGGCGGTCCAGCTCGGGAATCTTGTCAAAGGTCAGCATGTAGGTGATGACACCGGTCATGACCTCGGCAATCGGCGGGCAGCCGGGCACCTTGATGATGGGCTTGTCGGTGATGACCTTGTGGATCGGCACTGCACCACTCGGGTTGGGCTTGGCGGCCTGCACGCAGCCCCAGGACGCGCACGAACCCCAGGCGATCACGGCCTTGGCGTCTTTGGCGACACGCTTGAGCTTTTCAATGAAGGGCTTGCCGGACTGGATGCAGAACATGCCGTCCTCGTTCAGCGGCGGGTTGCCTTCCACGGCCAGGATGTACTGCCCCTTGTACTTGGTCATGATCTGCTCAAGAATGGCCTCGGCCTGGTGACCGGCGGCGGCCATCAGCGTGTCGTCATAGTCCAGCGAGATCATGGACAGCACCACGTCCTTGGCCAGCGGGTGTGCCGAGCGGATGAAGGATTCCGAACAGCAGGTGCATTCCAGTCCGTGTAGCCATAGCACTGGGGTGCGCGGCTTGGTCTCCATGGCGTGTGCTATCTGCGGCACAAATGACGGCGCCAAGCCCAGCGAAGTCGCGGTCAGCGAGCAGTACTTCATCATGCTGCGCCGTGTTATGCCTTGGCGGCGCATGACCTCATAAAACGTTTCCACAGTGTGTCTCCTCGTTGGTTTCTTTGGAGGGCGACCACCGTCAATGCATGGGCCCGCTTGACCAAGGATTCACAAGTTCTGTGCCAATAAGTTCGATGCTGGCGTAAACCCCTAGTTGGTGCTGAGCCAGGAGCATGTTTTCACTGGGGATAGCACTGTCTCGTAGGTCTGCTATCCAAGAGCATCCAGGAAAATCTTTGGATTCTGGTGGTTAATGAGTTTGCAGATTGGGCTGTCGGTTGCCAACTATGCTGGCAGCAGACTGGGTGACTGGTTCAGTCAATTTCATCCAATTCAGCAGACTGTGCGCCGTCGCTTCTGCCACCCTGAGCCATGAACGGTTGCTGACAGGAGTAGAACTGGGCACCCGGAACGCGGCCAATCGTGAACACCCGCAATGGGCCTGCTCGGAGTACCCCGTAAATACCAGTCAAATATGCCTCTAGCCCCAGTGGATACTGCGCAAGCAGCTACTAAATTTATAGCAAAAAACTGGTTGCCAGTGGCCATGCATGTCAGCCGCCCAGGCGCAAAGCACCACTACCGCCACCAACTAATATGTCCTTTATTCTAGACAAAAGTGACAATTGGTGTGAAAATGTCCTGCATGAAGGACATAATACGATTGCCAGCTGATCTAGGACGGGAAATCCGAAAGGCGCGGCTGGCCGGGGGATTCAAGACCACGGAAATTGCGCGGAACTCAGGGCGCAGCCGCGACGTACTCAACCGGCTGGAAAAGGGGGGAGATGTCACCGTGGCCTCGTTGATGGACATCTTGAGGGCGATGGGCGTGACGTTGCGTCTGGAAACAACAAAGCTGCCGACGCTTGAAGAAATGCAAAAACGATTTGCTGCGGACGAGGATGACGATGCTGCCTGAGAAAATCCGCAAACTTGAAGTTGAGATAGGGGCAGCGGGTCGAGGCCAGCTACTACACCACTCGCAATTCGAATTTCGCTACCTAGATAGTTCGTTGCAACAGGATTGGGTTGGCCTACTCATGCCGCCAGCACAACCGACCTATCAGGATGGCGCCATGTTCCCCGTTATGGAACAGAACTTGCCGGAGGGGGATCTTTACTTGCGGTTGCGTCAGATGTACCCCAAGCAGCCTTTAACGCCGATGCATCTACTGGCGCTAGCCGGGTCCAACGGGATTGGCAGACTCGGGTATCGACTACCGGATACGGACCCTGTGGCATTGCCGCCCACTATTGCACGCAAAACCTTACTTGAAACGGCATTTACCCCCCTGGTATTTGACCAACTGGTGCAAGCCTACTTAAGCACAGGAGCTGGGATTGCAGGCATGCAACCCAAGATCATGGTGCCCGACCGGCCTACGGTATCTATCCCAACGCTGATTGTCAAAGCCGCATCCCCCGCGTACCCCGGTTTAGCGGCCAACGAATACCTGTGCCTCAGTGCGGCAACACGAGCCGGCATATTGACCCCCACCTTCGACTTGTCGCACGATGGGCAAATGCTCATTGTCGACAGATTTGACATCGAAGCTGACGGAGCGCGGCTGGGGTTTGAAGACATTGCTTCCCTGATGGGCTTACGGGTGCGCGACACACTATCGGACCGCAAATACCAGGGAAGCTACGCCAGGATTGTTGACGTGCTGAAAATGCTCCAGCTTGCGCAAGTCAACCTGGAGCGTTTCTTTGAACAAGTCGCGCTTTCGGTGATGGTGCGCAACGGGGACGGACACCTCAAGAACTTTGGCATTCTCTACCGCAACGCATCAGACAGCTGGCTTGCCCCCATGTTTGATGTTGTTACAACCTCGATCTACCGCTACACGCGGTACGAAGGGGGCGCCGAATTGGAAGACCGGACCATGGCATTGAAGCTGTTTTCCGGTAAACACCATACAAAGGCCTATCCGACTACGGACGAACTCATGAAATTTGGGCGGGAAAACTGTGAAGTTGCCAATCCGCGGTTGGTACTACAACGCATTGCTCAGGGGATGCAAGAAACATTAGAGCGCGCCAAGACCGACCCCCGTATCCCGGCCGCCACGCTCGCGGCCATGCACGACGTATGGACAAAGGGCATGGAGCACGCTCGGAACTAAACGTCCTCCGCCACCATGTCAATCGCGCCGCAAGGGCACTCGGCCACGCAGACGCCGCAGCCCTTGCAGTAGTCCAGGTTGAACGCAAAGCCCTTGCCCAGGCCGAGCTTGATGACGGCGTTGTCCGGGCACACGCCGTAGCAGTTGTCGCACTCAAAGCAGTTGCCGCAACTCAGGCAGCGACGCGCTTCAAACAGGGCGTTGTCTTCGGTCAGGCCGCCTTGCACCTCATCGAAGCTGCTGGTGCGCCGGGCCAGGTCCAACTGCGGGCGCACGGTGTGGGGTGCGTCGCTGTAGTACCAGGGGTTGATGCGCTCCAGTGTGGCTGGGGCATGTTTTGGGGCGGGGGCATGGGTGGTGCCTCGCAGCCAGGCGTCGATGTGGCGGGCGGCCTTTTTGCCGTGGCCCACGGCGACCGTGACATTGCGCTCGGCGGGCACCATGTCGCCCCCGGCGAACAGGCCGGGGTGGCCGGTCATCATGGTGGCGGGGTCGACTTGCACCACGCCGTCCGTCATGACCAGGCCTTGCACGCCTTGCAGCAAGGACAGATCCACGTCTTGGCCCAGGGCCAGCACCAATGAGTCGGCTTCCAGGGTTTCGAATTCGCCGGTGGCTTGGGGGTTGCCCTTGTCGTCCAGGGTCATTTTTTCGATGGTCAATACGCCGTCCGTAGTGCCCTTGATGGTGGACAGCCACTTGACCATGACGCCTTCGGCCAGGGCCTCTTCCACCTCGAAGTCGTGGGCGGGCATCTTCTCCCGGGTGCGGCGGTAAACGATGATGGCTTCGGTAGCACCCAGGCGCTTGGCGGTGCGTGCCACGTCGATGGCCGTGTTGCCGCCACCGTACACCACCACGCGGCGCCCCAGCATGGGCTGCTCTTCGCCCTCCATGGAGCGCAACACTGCAACGGCGTCCAGAATGCGCGATGAGTCTTTGGCCGGAATGAAGGCGCGCTTGGCAATGTGGGCGCCAACGGCCAAAAAGGCCGCATCAAAGCCGCCATCTTGCATCGCTTGGGTGATGTCGGCCACTTTGGTGTTGAGCGCGACTTTGACGCCCATGTCCACGATGCGCTGCATCTCGGCGTCCAGCACGTCGCGGGGCAGGCGGTATTTGGGGATGCCAAAGCGCATCATGCCGCCCATCAGCGGGCCGGCTTCCAGCACGGTGACGGCGTGGCCCACACGGCGCAAGTGGTACGCCGCCGACATGCCGGACGGGCCAGCCCCCACCACCAGCACATGTTTGCCGGACGCCTGTGGCGGTGCGGCAAATTTCCAGCCTTGTTTCAACGCTTCGTCACCCAAAAACCGCTCCACCGAGTTGATGCCAACCGCTGCGTCCAGTTGGCCGCGGTTGCAGGCGCCTTCGCACGAGTGGTAGCAAACGCGGCCCATCACGGCGGGGAAGGGGTTGTCCCGTGTGAGGTGGCGCCAGGCGGACTCGTAGTCGCCGCTTTCGGCGTGGAACAGCCAGCCTTGAATGTCTTCACCGGCCGGGCACTGCGCATTGCAGGGGGGCAGGCGGCTGACGTAGACCGGGCGTTCGGTGCGCCAGGTGCCGGTTTTGTTGGCCAGGGACGAGCCAGGGTCCAGCGTGATGGCGAAGGGTTTTTGCATGGTCATGCGGCCTCCTGTTCGGGCAACAGTTTGTAGCGGCGGATGTTGCGGTCAGCATTGACCTGGATGTGGGCCAGCATTTCTGGTTGCCCGGCGCCTGCAAAGAGGTGGGCAAAGCGTTTTTGTGGCTTGAGGTAGTCCTCCACCGGAACGCGGTGGCGAATCTGGGTGACGCGGGTGACTTCGCCGTGCTCGGCTTCAAACACCGGGAATATGCCGGTCTCGCGCGCCAGACGCGCCAGCTTGATGGTGTCGTGGCTGGCCGAGCCCCAGCCCAGGGGGCACGGCACCAGGATGTGCAGGTAACGCGCTCCGCGCAGGCCCATGGCTCTTTCTACCTTGGCTTCCAGGTCGCGCAAGTCCGCCACGGTGGCGGTGGCGACATAGGGGATTTCATGCGCCATGGCGATGCGCGGCAGGTTCTTGCCTTGGCCGAATTCGGCACCGGGGTGTTCACCGACGGCCATGGTGGTGGCGGTGCGGGCGGCGGGTGGTGTGGCAGAGCTGCGTTGCACGCCGGTGTTCATGTAGGCCTCGTTGTCGTAGCAGATATAGAGCACGTCGTCATTGCGCTCAAACATGCCCGAGAGGCAGCCAAAGCCAATGTCGGTGGTGCCACCGTCACCGCCTTGGGCGATGACACGTACGTCGCTGTGCGCCTTGCCTTCTTTACGGGCCCGAACCTTGAGTGCGGCCGCTATGCCCGTGCCCACCGCGGCGGCGTTGCCGAAAAGCGAGTGAATCCAGGGCAACTGCCAGGAGGTTTCCGGGTAGGGGGTGGAGAACACCTCCAGGCAGCCTGTTGCGTTGGCGGCAATCAATTGGCCGTCGGTGGCACGCATGGCGGCGTCGACTGCATAGCGGGCGCCCAGGGCTTCGCCACAGCCCTGGCAGGCACGGTGGCCTGAGTTGAGCGAGTTATTACGCTCGGTGGATGCTTGCACACTGCGCAGCTCAGGCCGGAGCAGCCGGTTGCCGACCGTGAAGGTGCCGGTTTGGTAGAACTTGACGTGTTGTGTCATTTCAAATGTCCTCAGCTCACCTTGGAGGCCACGGGACCGACGTCACGCAGCAGGTTTTCAGCAATGGGGCCGCTGCGGCGCATTTGCGCTTCGCGGTCCAATTGGCGGTTGACGATGCGCCAGTCCAGGTCCATAAAGGTCAGGGGCTGCAAGGTGTCGGCAATGGCTTCTCGCAGCGTGCGGTGCAGCGACGCTTTGGTGATGGCCCGCCCGCCCAGGCCCGCCACCACGGTGTAGCCGTGCAATGGCAGACCGGACAAGGCCAGACGCACATCCGTGGACACCACGCCGCCCAAGCCCACCGAGAAGCTTTTCTCCAGCACCACCACGCGCTTGGCCCCTTGCAAGGCCGTGCGTACTGCGGCCAGCGGGAAGGGGCGAAACGACTGTATGCCCAGCACGCCGATTCGGATGCCATCGGCCCGCATCTCGTCAATGGTGTCTTTCAGGGTGCCAATGACCGAGCCCAGCGCGATGACGATGGTCTCTGCATCTTCGGTCTTGTAGCTGCGGGTCAGGCCGCCCGATGCGCGTCCGAAACGGGCGGCAAACTCCGCAGAGATGCGGGGGATCACGTCCAACGCCATCAGTTGCTTGGCGTGCGCCAGGTAGCGCACTTCCATAAACGCTTCGGGCCCCACCATGGCGCCAATGGAGACCGGGTCGGCCGGGTCCAGCACCTGGCGTGGTGCGTAGGGTGGCAAAAAGGCATCGACCTCGGCCTGCTCGGGGATGTCCACCCGCTCGTAGGCGTGGGTGAGGATGAAGCCGTCCATGCACACCATCACCGGCATGGAGAGTTCTTCGGCGAGCTTGAAGGCCTGGATGTGCAGGTCCAACGCCTCCTGGTTGCTCTCGGCAAAGAGCTGAATCCAGCCGCAGTCGCGCTGGCTCATGGAGTCGCTGTGGTCGTTCCAGATGTTGATGGGCGCGCCAATGGCGCGGTTGGCCACCGTCATCACAATCGGCAGGCCCAGGCCGGACGCGTTGTACACCGCCTCAGCCATGAATAGCAGGCCCTGGCTGGCGGTGGCGGTATAGGTGCGCGCACCGGCCGCCGACGCGCCAATGGCCACGCTCATGGCGGCAAACTCGCTCTCGACGTTGATGAATTCACAGGGTGTGAGTGCGCCGCTTTTGACCATTTCCCCAAGGCCTTCCACGATGTGGGTCTGCGGGGAAATGGGGTAGGCGCAGATGACCTCCGGGCGGCTCAGGGCCACGGCTTCGGCGACGGCGCGCGAGCCTTCAGTTTGTTTGAGCATGGGCCAACTCCTGCATTTCTTGTTGGATGTGTTGGAACGCTTCCGTGGCTGCGGCCACATTGCCATCGGCCACGGTGCCTTTGAACTTGGCGCGGATGGCATGGGCGACGGCGTCCAGCGTGATGAGTCCCGACAGGGCAGCAAATCCGCCCAGCAGCACCGCATTGGGCAAGGGGCGCCCCAGGTGTTTGAGCGCGATCTCGGTGGCGGGTAACGTGGTGAGCCGTTCACGGCGGTGGCGCTGCTCGATATCGGTCAGGCCCAGTTCATGGAAACTACGTTTGCTGTTGATGAGCACATAGCCGTCCGGGCGCAGGCCCTGAAAAACATCGACCTGGTGCAGCAGCGTGGGGTCTTGAACGATCAGGACATCGGGGGTCAGAATGGGTTCGCGCAGGCGAATCTCATGGTCGTCCATGCGGCAAAACGCCACCACCGGGGCCCCGGTGCGTTCCGAACCAAAACTGGGAAATGCCTGCGCGTGGCGGCCCTGTTCAAACGCCGCAATGGACAGCATTTCAGCGGCAGTGACCACACCCTGGCCGCCACGACCATGAATACGAATTTGAAGCATCAACCGGACTCCTGTGATGGTCACCAAGAGTGCAATTGTTCGGGGTCAAGCCGGGTTTTGGCTTGATCTACATCAAGTCGGTCTCACATCCTTACCTCGGTCTCTGCAAGGTATCAGGATTGCGCGCGAGCGGCGTCAAGCGCGTCTGTGGTGAGGTCTCTAAGGGGGGCAATGCCAAGAATGATCCAGCCGTCGTCAAACAGGGCATCCAGCTTTTTCTGCAGTCCAAGAAGTTTCCAGATCATGGGGGCCATCCTCTGTCTAATAATGGGCGCGCTTGTTCAGCAGGTGCGCACGCTGCAAGGCGATGAATTCCAGAAGGCCCCAGACGATACAGGCGGGCAGGGCAATAAAACGGACGAAAGCTGCATTGCGTGTCATTGGACTAGCGCTCCTTGGCGTGAACATGACTTTAAGTTAACGTGCTTGCGTGACAGCATTGTGAAAATGGATATGACACTATTGTGTCGGTGTGGATTTTTGACACGGTTGTTCCAAATTGCTGCCTAAACGCAGGCTGGCCTTGTATGCTTTTGGCCTGCGCGCAGAACAATTCACCGCAGTACAGAGGCACTTGTGACAACACCCGAACTCCCCGAATTGCTGGCTCTTGAACGAATTATTGAGTTGGGCGCCGGCCAATTGGAATCCCGCGTCGTGGGCAAAGTGACAATGCCCCAAGGGGGTGACTATCCCCTTCACGCGGTGTCGCTGGGCAATCCGGACCCATCGGTCCCGGCAGTAGGGTACTTTGGGGGCGTACACGGATTGGAGCGCATTGGCGCCGAAGTGGTGATTGCCTACTTGCAGAGCCTGGTGATGCGCTTGCAGTGGGATAGCACTTTGCATAAGCAACTGGAGTCGGTGCGACTGGTGTTCATGCCGATTGTCAATCCAGGTGGCATGGCGCTGGGGACGCGGGCCAACCCACAGGGCGTGGATTTGATGCGCAACGCGCCCATTTCGTCCGCAGATCCCGTGCCTTTCTTGGTTGGTGGACAGCGTATCAGTGCCCGTTTGCCATGGTATCGGGGCGCTCAGTCTGCGCCGATGGAGATGGAAAATACGGCGGTGTGCACGGTAGTTACGGAGGAGTTGCTGAGCCGAAAATTCAGCGTGGCGGTGGACTGCCACTCGGGGTTTGGCGCACGCGACCGGATCTGGTTTCCCTATGCGCATACACGAGCGCCCATTGCCCACTTGGCAGAAGTTCAGGCGCTTAAGAAAATATTTGTGCAATCCAATAGCAATCACCGGTATATCTTTGAGCCTCAGAGCCTGCAGTATTTGGCGCACGGCGATGTGTGGGATTACCTGTACCAGCAGGCTTGCACTGAGGTAGATCGGATTTTTTTGCCTCTGACTTTGGAGATGGGCTCCTGGCTGTGGGTGAAGAAAAACCCGCGGCAACTGTTCTCCCGCCATGGCATGTTCAACCCGCTGATTGAACACCGGCAGCAGCGTGTGTTGCGTCAGCACCAATCGTTTCTGGACTTTTTGTCCCGTGCGGCGTGCGGCCATTCCCTGTGGTTGCCGACGGTGGAGAATCGGCCGCATTTTTATGCACAGGCGTTGCAGGACTGGTACTGAACACCGCGCAAAAAGTCAGCAGGCCCCCCTTCAGGGCTCAGTTGTTCGACCAGTGCGGTCGCCAATGCAATATCGCGTGCCGCCCCAATGCCCGCCTGAAGCTCCCTTGCCTGGGCGTACCAGCGCTTTGAGTGCAACACGGGCAAGAGCGGGCCGAATGCTTCTATGGCGTAACGCATGCGCTTGGCCAGTATCCGAACCCTGTGTTGGCTCTCGGCATCATCGGCCAATCTGCGCTGGGCTTGCAGCTCTTGGTGCAAATGGGTGACGCGTCTGCGGACCCAGTGACGCAAAGTTTCGGTGCGTTTGGGATTCGTTTCAGCTTGCTTTTTGCCTGCGGGAAGGCCCTGCAGCCATCGCGCGGTGGCTTGCAGGCTGTGCTGGGTAGTGGCTTGAAGTAGCGTGGTCCGCACGGTCTGGCGCTGCTGACGGGTCGCCTCGGTCAGCGTTTGCACAAGCGCTTGCCAAACCTCAGCCCGGTGGGTGTCCCCCGCGATGTAGGCCTGTGCAAGAGGGGGTAGGGTTTCATGCAGCGCAACTTCAAGGTTTCTGAGCTTGCCCATGGCGCTCAAAAATGGCCCCAACGGGGCAACGGGGGCTGTGGTCGTGGTGGCGAGCACGGGTTTGAAAAGCCGAAGCGTGCTCTTAAAACGACGCCACGCGATGCGCGCTTGGTGCACCACCTCAGGGTCTTCGGATGCCCCCACGTTGGCCAATAGCACGGTGAATTCGCGAAACGCGTCGCCCAAAACCCTTTGCGCCGCTTTGCGCGTGGGTAGCTTGGGATTTGGCATGGACGCAGGTGTGACGAGTTCAGACATGGGGTACGCGGTAGGTTAGCACCCCGCACTTTGCGTTGGTGGCTCCTATCCTTGATGATTTTTGTCAAAAAAGATGCGTCACGCATTCTTCATATTCGTGACTTTCTGGTGTCATCTTGAATCTGCACACTGCCGCAGCGGAAGCCGCTTCACTAAGAACACAGGAGATAACGATGCAGAACACTGCCAATATACACACCGCCGCAGCCGTGCCCCTTGCTCGGGCTGTCCTGTCACTGCCTGCAGAGATGCCGGCCAAGTCGGACCAACGCAATAAGGGGATCGCAGTGTCTTGGGCCAACCACCAAGACGAGGTTCGCGCCGCGCAGCGTCTACGCTTTGACGTGTTCGCTGGAGAAATGGGCGCTCGCCTCAACACGCCATTGCCTGGCCACGATGTCGATTTGTTTGACAATTACTGCGAGCACCTGATCGTGCGTGACCAGTTGACCCAGCAGGTGATTGGTACCTATCGCGTGTTGACGCCTGTGCAGGCCAAGCGGGTCGGTAGCACCTATAGCGACACAGAGTTCGACTTGACCCGTCTGCGCAGTTTGCGCGATCGCATGGTGGAGCTGGGTCGCAGCTGCGTGCACCCAGACTACCGCCAAGGTGGAGTCATCATGGCCTTGTGGAGCGCTTTGGCCGAGTTCATGGTGCGCAACCAACTTGACACCATGATCGGCTGTGCCAGTGTGCCCATGCTGCACAACGGGATCGTCAGCGGTGATGCCGCAGCCAGCATCTGGCGCCAAGTGCAGGCCACACATTTAGCTCCCATCGAATATCACGTGCGACCGCGCCTGCCATTGCCTATTGAGCAATTGGACTCAACTTTGGCAGTGGAGCCGCCAGCGCTCATCAAAGGCTATTTGCGCTTGGGCGCAAAAGTGCTTGGCGCGCCAGCTTGGGACCCGGATTTCAATTCTGCCGACTTGCCTATGCTGATGCGGATCGCTGACTTGCCACCGCGCTACCGCAAACACTTCTTGGGGGCCTGATGCGAACCGCCTTCGATGCCATGGGCGCCGATTGGCAGGGTTTGGCTGCCAATGCAGCGCAGGACGGCGACGAAGATTCGGGGCACCAACGCATGCGTGCAGTGTTTGTGTCTGACATCCACTTGGGCACTGCGGGATGCCAGGCAGAGGCGCTGCTGGATTTTTTGAAGCACCACCCTAGCGACTACCTGTATCTGGTGGGTGACATCGTGGATGGCTGGCAGTTGCGCCGCCGCTGGTTTTGGCCACAGGCCCACAACGATGTAGTTCAAAAGCTGCTGCGCCGAGCGCGCAAGGGTTGTCGCGTAGTGTTCATACCCGGCAATCACGACGAATTTGCGCGCGGGTTTGTTGGGCACCAATTCGGGGGCATTGAGGTGCATGAAGACACTGTGCACACCACGGTCGATGGACGCACACTATGGGTCACCCATGGCGACTATTTTGATGGTGTGATTCAGTGCGCCAAATGGCTCGCCTATTTGGGCGACAACCTCTATGAATTCACTCTCAAATTGAACCGACACCTTAACAGCTTGCGTACCAGATTGGGTCTGCCCTATTGGTCGCTTTCGGCGTACCTCAAGCTTAAGGTGAAAATGGCCTTGAACTACGTGACCGACTTTGAGGTGGCAGTTGCCAGCGAGGCGCGGTCGCGCGGGCACCATGGCGTGGTGTGTGGACACATTCACCGTGCCGAAATGCGGGACATTAATGGCACCCTGTATTGCAACGATGGTGACTGGGTCGAGAGCCGAAGCGCGTTGGTCGAGCATATGGATGGCCGTTTGGAGTTAATCCACTGGGTAGACGCGCCGGGATCGTCTGAAGTGGCAGCCCCGATTGAGATTCAGAAGCAGTGGATGGGGACCCCTGCATGAAGCTGGCATTGGTGACCGATGCATGGCAACCCCAAGTTAATGGTGTCGTGACAACTCTGGCAGAACTTGTGCGAGAGATGGAGGGTATCGGGCACCAGGTGCAGGTGATTCAGCCCGGTTTGTTCACCACGCGGCCTTGTCCTGGGTATGCCGGCATTGATCTGGCGATGTTTCCGGCCAAGGAATTGGCGAAGAAACTCGACGCGTTGGCGCCGGATGCAGTGCACATTGCCACGGAAGGCCCGTTGGGATGGGCGGCGCGGCGCTATTGCATTCGCAATCAATTGCGGTTTACCACTGCATTTCATACCCGTGTCCCAGAGATGTTGAAGGCGGCGCTGGGAGTTCCGCTGTGGCTAGGGTATGCCGTGCTGCGGCATTTTCACAAGCCATCATCCGGAGTCTTGGTGCCAACCCCCAGTGTGTTGCGCACGCTGGAGTCGCGTGGCTTCAAGAACCTGCGCAGTTGGACTCACGGGGTGGACATGGACTTGTTCCCCTACCAGGAAGCGCCTGAGGTATACGCGCCGCTGGGGAAACTGGCGCGTCCGGTGTCCCTTTTTGTGGGTCGGGTGTCGCGCGAAAAAAATATCGATGCTTTTTTGAAGTTGGATGTTCCGGGAACCAAGGTGGTTTGCGGGGTGGGCCCGTTGGAGCTGTCTCTGCGTGCGCGATACCCTCACGTGCGGTGGATCGGGCTTTTGCCGCGCGACGAGTTGGCACGGGTTTACGCGGCAGCAGACGTGTTTGTTATGCCGAGCCAGTCGGAAACGTTTGGTCTAACGATGTTGGAGTCGATGGCGTGTGGCACGCCCGTCGCAGCGTATCCAGTTGAAGGGCCTTTGGAGGTAATAGGTACACCTGCGCGCGGTGGCGCGTTGGACGATGACTTGGCGGCCGGTTGGTATCGGGCGCTTGCACTTCCGCGCCACGAGGCACGAGCGCGTGCGATGGATTTCAGCTGGGCTTATGCATCGCTGCTGTTCTTAGGGCATCTGGTTCCTGCCAAGCGCGGGCAGGCATTTGAACGGATTGCAATTTCTCGCAGAGCTGTCACATAAAATGCGTCAACAATCCTTCATCGTTCTGTCATAGTCAGGTCTGTACTTATGTTGTCTCCACTTCGAAAATCAAAGCTGCAAAGCACGGCATCTCTTCCGCCTGATTTACTCGATCGTGACCATAGTCTGCTGGCTTTCAATGAGCGGGTGCTGGATTGGGCGGTTCGCGACGATGTGCCGTTGCTGGAGCGGCTTCGATACCTTTGCATCGTGTCATCCAATCTTGATGAATTTTTTGAGGTGCGTGCGGAACCCCATCTGGCCGCCTATTTTGCCAATGAGCGCAAAGGCGTGTTTACGCTGGAGTCATTTGAGCGCTTGGCCGATGCTTTGCAAAATCTGGTGGCACGCCAATATGCCCTGTACAACGAAAAGCTGATGCCAGCCTTTGAGAAGTTGGGCATCAAGGTCATTTCGCATGGGGACCGTAATGCAGTACAGCGGCAATGGGTTAAGCAGTATTTTGAGCGTGAAGTGCGTCCACTGCTGATACCTGTGGGGCTGGACCCTTCGCACCCTTTTCCACAGGTTGCTAACAAGTCGCTGAATTTCATCGTGCGCCTGAGTGGTAAAGATGCGTTTGGCAGGGAAAACGAGATTGCCATTGTGAAGGTGCCGCGTGTGCTGCCTCGCCTGATCCGCATGCCGGACAAGGTCGCGGGTGGCATGAACGCTTTTGTTTCGCTTTCCAGTGTGATTCGCGCCCATCTGGCCGAGCTGTTTCTGGGGCGAACCGTGGGGCAGTTTTCGCAGTTTCGGGTCACCCGGCATTCGGATCTATCCGTGGATGAAGAGGATGTTCAAAACCTGCGAACCGCATTGCGGCAAGGTCTAGCGCACCGCCACTACGGGCAAGCGGTTCGGTTGGAGGTGTCAGCAGGCTGTTCGGATCATTTGTCCGATTTTTTGCTGAAACAATTTGAATTGCCAGCGAAGGCACTTTACCGGGTGCAGGGCCCTGTAAATCTGGTCCGCCTTACGCAATTGATTGATTTGGTCGGACGCCCTGACCTGTGCTTCGCGCCCTATAAAGCCAGCTATCCGGCCCAAATAAATCCCGCGTTGTCCATCTTTGATCAACTCAAGAAGGGTGATATTCTGATTCACCAGCCCTTTGAGAGTTTTGATGGTGTGCTTGGTTTTTTGCGCGAGGCGGTGAAAGACCCTCAAGTGCTGGCCATCAAACAAACCATTTACCGCACCGGGTCAAACTCAGAACTGATGGATTTGCTGCGTGAGGCAGTGCGTGTTGGCAAAGAGGTAACCGTGGTGGTGGAGTTGAAGGCTCGCTTTGACGAAGAGGCCAATATCAATTGGGCCGAGATGCTTGAGTCGATTGGTGCCCAGGTGGTGTATGGCGTGGTGGGCCTGAAAACCCATGCCAAGATGATGCTGATCACCCGGCGCGAGGGCAAGATACTGAAGCGCTACGGACATTTGTCTACCGGCAATTACAACCCGCGTACCGCAGGCCTGTATACCGATGTGAGCCACATCACTGCTGATGCTGCTCTGACGGCGGATATGGAGCATGTGTTTGTGCATCTGGCGAGCCACAGCAAGTTACCCAGACTGCGCAAGGTCTGGATGGCCCCGTTTTACCTGCACCGCAATCTGATTGCCAAGGTGGATTCCTTGGCTGCTGCAGCGGCCAAGGGTGTTTCCACGCGCATCGTGGTCAAAATGAATTCTTTGACCGATGAGGCCTTGATCCACAGTCTGATGGAGGCTGGTCGATGCGGTGTGAAGATCGATCTGCTTGTGCGGGGGGCCTGTATGCTGCCGGCTCAGGTTCCAGGCCATACGGACAATATACGTGTGCGTTCCATCATTGGCCGGTTCTTGGAGCACTCCCGGGTTTTTTACTTCCGCAAGGGCGAGGAAGAAGATTTGTATTTGTCCAGCGCTGATTGGATGAATCGCAATATGGTGCGTCGTGTGGAACTGGCTTGGCCGGTGACTGACCCTGTGCAGCGGCAGCGCATTGTGGATGAATGCCTAGTGGCCTATTTGCACGATGGCGTGGATGCCTGGGACATGGGTGCCGACGGCAGCTACACCCACTTCAAAGGGGACGGAAGCATCCCAGTGTACGGTGCGCAAGCCGCACTGATGGCTCGGTACGGACGCAATGACCAGGGTAGACGAGGAGCTTGAGCATATGGACCTGATACTGTGGCGACATGCAGAAGCGATTGATGTGGAACTGGTGGGTGACGACATGGAGCGAACCCTTACCCCGCGCGGCGAAAAACAGGCGGCCCGCATGGCTGCATGGCTAGATCGCCAGTTACCAGATGGGGCCAAGGTTTGGGCCAGTCCTGCGGCTCGGACGCAGCAGACCGCCAAAGCGCTGGGGCGAAAATTTAAAACCAGCCCGGAACTGGCACCTTTGGCGACAGTTGATCAATTGCTTAAACTGGTTCAGTGGCCTGATGGCAAAGGGTGCATCTTGGTAGTTGGCCACCAGCCAACGCTGGGACAAACATTGTCCAGGCTGCTGGGTTTGAGTGACGGCGAGTGCGCTGTGAAAAAGGGCGCAGTGTGGTGGCTGCGCCATCGAGAACGTGAAACCAGCGACAAGACTGTGCTGGTTACAGTGCAAACGCCTGACTTGCTCTAGCGTGTGGTGGTGCCGCCGGCACCACGCTGGCTCAGGCTGCTGTTACGTTGGCAGGGCGTCCAGTCTTAAGACTTGGAACTGCCTTGAGGGCGCTCAAGAATGCAGCGTCAGACATGGCGGCCAGGGCCTTGATGCCGGCGCGAATCAACTCAGTCTTCTTCACTGGACTTGCGAGCTTGGCACCACGCAGTTTGAGCGTTTCCAACACTGCGTATTCGGGCTTGGGCATGGTCAGGCTATCACGAACCATTTTTGGCTTTTTCGCTTTGACAGGCTTGGCGACAGCGGGTTTGGCAGCGGCCTTGACTTTGACCGCGGGCTTGGCAACGGCTTTTGTAGCGGGTTTTGCTACTGGCTTTGCTATCGCCTTGACAGCAGGCTTTGCAGCTACTTTGGGAGTGGCGACTTTGGTTTGTGCTTTGACAGCCACCTTCTTGACAGCTACAGGCGCTTGGGCTGCAGGTGTTTGGACCACAGGGGCAGTTGCTTGTGTGGTGGTAACGGGTTTTTCAGCAATGGTCATTAAAAGTAACTCCTTATAAACGGTGTATATAGTTTACATAGTTTATTTGTCTGCGTCAATTTTTTGTAAAAAAATAGAGAACACACTCTTTTGATGAGTGCTGCTGAAGTGTTGTCATAACCGCGTCACCCGGTCGCCCTAGACTAAATCCCATGTAGTCAATCAGGAGTCTCCAGTGAACCACAATACGTTGCGAGCAGTTCCTCGCATTACGGAGATCACCGGTGGACATGGGCCGCTGGAAAAGCTGCTGCAAGAAGATCTTCTCTATCCCGTATTCCAGCCCATTGTCAATTTGGAAACTGCGTCTATTCACGCCCATGAGGCCTTGATACGCGGCCCGCATGGCACATCTTTGCACACCCCGGATTCATTGCTGCGTGCCGCCGCGGATGAGCACATGGGCTACGAGTTCGAGAATGCCTGCGTTCGAGCTGCGCTACAGACTTGGGGGCAGCTCAAGGTGCCGGGGCGTTTGTTCATCAATATCAGCGCTGGCGTGTTGACGCAATTGATGGCATTGCGTGGGAGAGACGCGGTACTACAGCTGATCCATCAATTGGGGGTTATCCCAAGCTTGCTGGTGTTGGAAATTACAGAGCACGAACGCGTTGAGAACATGGACCATTTCGCTGAAGTGATCGCCGAGGTTCGTACCGCAGGCGTGTCTATCGCCTTGGATGATTTTGGCGACGGGCATTCCAGCTTGCGTCTTTGGTCGCAGATCAAGCCTGAAGTCGTAAAAATTGACAAGTATTTCACCAAGAATCTCAATGAGAACGGCGATAGGTTAAAAACAATCCAGGCTTTGCAGCAAATTGCCGCCATATTCGGCTCTGAACTAGTGGCCGAAGGCATTGAGAACCAGGAAGACTTGCGGGTGTTGCGCGACTTGGGAATCACCTATGGGCAAGGGTACTTTTTGGGGCATCCGGACCGTAACCCTCTGAAATATCTGGGCCCAACCCCCCAAAGGATTTTGCGGGATCGGCAGGTGGCTTTCCTCCCCGAAGTCAACCCCTGCAACACTGGGTGGTCACCATCCCAACCCCACCTGAGTACCTATCTTCACCAGCCACAACACCAGCCGCAAGCCTGAGATCAGGCACCCTGAATATCGAGGGACCAGGGTGTCTTCTGCCACGCTAGGGCTTCTTCACGCAGCAAGTGCGCCGATTGTGGATAGGCAGCAGCCCAGCCGTTGCGCAAGCTTAATAGCGCCTGAGTGCCTTGCGGGTCGGTACGCTGCAGCGTCATGCCTTCCATATCCGGGTCACGCCGCGCGTGGCACAAAATTACGGCCAGTCGAAGGGTCATCAATTGCCTGACCAGCTCACCATCGGTCAAGACGGTCTCCAGCTTGCGCAACTTGCCCCGGTGGCCTAGCACCAACAAACTCAGCCGGTGCATCTCAGAGAGCGAGAAACCCATGGCGTCGGCGTTGTCCAAAATGTAGGCGCCATGCTTGTGGTAATCGCTGTGGGAAATGTGGCTGCCAATCTCATGCAGCTGCGCGGCCCAGTTTAGCTTGCGCAATAGTCGGGCCTCGTTGACCGGATCAGCTGGGTCTTGTGCCGCCACGAGTTGTGAAAACAGCTGCGTTGCCACTTTGCCCACGCGCTCTCCATGGGTGGTGTCGATAGAGAATTTGGTTCCCAAGCGCTGTACGCTCTTAAAACGCACATCGTCCTCGGTCTCGGTCGTTCCCAGCAAATCGCACAGCAGTCCGTGCCGCAACCCACCGGCGGCTTGCTGCATACTTTTTATACCCAATAGGCTAAATACGGCCCGCATCACGCTGACGCCACCGCCGATGATGGCTTTGCGGTCCTCGCGCATGCCAGGCAGGCGCAGGCGATCGACGTGTTGTGCTACTACCAACTTGTCCATCAGCCAGTCCAGCCCGTCTTGGGTGACGATGCCTGCGGGCCATCCAGCGGCCACCAGCACATCACCGATGGCTCCCACAGTGCCTGCGGAGCCGTAGGCGACGTCCCAGTTGTCAGGGTGGTAGGCATCAAATGCCTCGTCCAGTACGGCCTTGGCCGCAATTTCCGCGACCTCAAAGGACCGCTTGGAGAATTGCCCGTCCGGAAAATAGCGTTTTGACCAAGCAATGCTGCCTACCCGGAAAGACTCCATGACGGTGGGAGTCAGACCTTGTCCCAAAATGAGCTCTGTGCTTCGACCCCCGATGTCGATCACCATGCGACGCTCTTCGGAGCGCTCCAGCATGTGGGCAACGCCCTGGTAAATGAGCCGTGCTTCCTCGCGCCCCGAAATAATATTGATGGGAAATCCCAATATTTCATTGGCGCGTGACAGGAATTCATCGCGGTTGCGTGCTTCACGCAGGGTTTGGGTGGCGACGGCGCGAACTTCTCCAGGGCTGAACCCCGCCAGCCGCTCCCCGAACCGTGCCAGGCAGTCCCATCCGTCTTGCATGGCTTCAGCAGTCAAGTTCCGGTTTTCGTCAAGTCCGCCACCTTGGCGCACTGTTTCTTTTATGTATTCTGTCCGACGGAATTCACCATGGTCCACCCGACCGATTTCCAGCCGGAAACTGTTGGAGCCTAAATCTACAGCCGCAAGGCGATTTCCATTTTGCATTCGCTAATTTCTAATAAGGGATTTAACTTGGGTGAGCATAGCATTTGCACCGTGGCCAAAAGTCCGGCGCCGATGTGCGCTGACTCAGCCTACAAGACTGCCATCCGTATCGCGCTAGCACTTGACGATGGGTAACCTTGCGCCCACACCAAGTGCTGCAACCATGATGTCTCGCCGGTTGAAATGAGGAGGGTGGGTCATGGGAGATTCCTCAGATTTGAGGCAAGTGCAGTAAATTTTGCTATTAATTTGATAGCTGCCTGCGCAGTGTCTGCGGGGGCTAAGTGCCAATTCGGCTCGAAAATCTGGCGGTCAATGACCGCCAGATGACAAGCATTACTTCTTGACTGGTGGGATCAGCACTGTGTCAACAATGTGCACCACACCGTTGGTTGCCACGATGTCGGCGGTTGTCACCATGGCACCTTCAATGGTGACGAATTCACCAGCCTTGGACAATGCAACAGAGGCTCCGTTAGCCGTTTTGGCATCCGCATTCTTCACATCGGCCGCCATGGATTTTCCAATAACGACGTGGTATGTCAGTACATCCTTCAGCTTCTGGGGGTGCTTTGCCAGGTCTTCCATGGTTTTTGCAGGGACTGCCTTGAATGCGTCATTGCTTGGAGCAAACACTGTGAACGGGCCACCCGTTTTGAGGGTGTCGGTCAATCCTGCCTGGCCTACCAACGTGTTAAGGGTGCTCAGCGATGGCGTGTTGGCCAACGTATCTGCCAGGTTCGTTGGTGCAGGACCGCTGGCGCATCCGGCCATGGCGGCCGCGAGTGCTGCAGCCAAAACGATGCGGCGGGTGGTGGTCAGGTGGGAAGTTGTTGTCATGTGCTTACTCCAGGTTAAAACCTCAGAGCGTAGGAAGCTAGTATGACTTTTTCGTGACAAAAAGCTGAAATGTGAATGACATTGCCCCGAAGTAGTGATTTGCAGGCAAATACCAAACGTGTCACGTTCTTGTCACAAATGTTTCTTAGAGTTCGACCATCGAAATGTTCTGTCCATTAACTGAGGGTATCCAATGAAAATCTCTTTTGCTCGTGCCGCATTGCCTGTGGCCATCACTTCTGTATTTGGTTTTGTGGGCTTGGCTGGCGCCCAGGAAATTACTGGTGCCGGTGCCAGCTTTCCGGCTCCTATCTATGCAAAGTGGGCGTCTGACTACAACAAAGCCACTGGCGTAAAAGTCAATTACCAGTCCATCGGTTCGGGTGGTGGCATCAAGCAAATTGACTCCAAAACCGTGGATTTTGGTGCAAGCGATGCTCCGCTCACGGATGAAGTTTTGGCCAAAAAGGGCCAGTTGCAGTTTCCTACAGTCATTGGTGGTGTTGTTCCTGTCGTCAACATCAAGGGAATTGCCCCAGGCCAGTTGAAGCTGACCGGTAAGCTCCTGGGCGATATCTACTTGGGTAGCGTTGCCCGTTGGAACGACCCAGCCATCAAAGCACTTAACCCAACATTGGCTCTGCCAGATTCCGCCATCGCACAGGTGCGCCGTGCCGACGGTTCGGGTACTTCGTTCTTGTTCACTAACTATCTGAGCAAAGTCAATCCAGAGTGGAAATCCAAGGTTGGCGAGGGTACAGCGGTCAATTGGCCAGTGGGCGCGGGTGGCAAAGGCAACGAAGGCGTTGCAGCATTCGTCAGCCGCTTGCCCAATTCGATCGGCTACGTTGAATACTCGTATGTCAAGCAAAACAAAATGACCTACGCCATCATGCAAAACTCTGCGGGTGCGTTTGTTGCACCTGATGACTTGACGTTCAAGGCAGCAGCAGCAGGCGCTGACTGGAGCAAGTCTTTTTACCAGATTCTGACCAATCAGCCAGGGAATGATTCATGGCCTATCACCGGCGCAACTTTCATCCTGATGCACACCAAGCAAGATAAGCCTGCCAATGCGACAGAGACGCTTAAGTTCTTTAGCTGGGCTTATAAGAATGGTGACACCACTGCGGCAGCGCTCGATTACGTGCCAATGCCAAAATCTGTGGTTGCTGCCATTGAGAAGGCCTGGGGCGATATTAAAGACACTGCTGGCAAACCAGTAGCCTTCAAGTAATCTTGTATAAATAATTAGTGGAGAACATCCCCATGTCAACAACCCTCGTGCATGGGGATCCCCCGTCCAGGTCAACATCCAATACTGCCAATCGCGCAATGAAGTCCCAACCCAATCCTGTGAAAAGACCCCGAACGGGGCCGATGGCTGACCGTATTTTTGGTTGGGTCGCCAAGGGCGCTGCTGTCACCGCCCTCGTTTTGTTGATTGCAATTTTGACCTCCCTGACCATCAGTGCTTGGCCTGCCATCAGTAAGTACGGTCTGTCTTTTCTGTTAAGTACCACTTGGGATCCTGTGAAGGACGAGTACGGCGGATTGGTCATGATTTATGGAACGATTGCGACCTCGTTTATCGCGCTGATAATTGCGGTCCCGGTAAGCTTCGGTATCGCATTGTTCCTGACCGAGTTATCACCCTCTTGGCTCAAGCGGCCCTTGGGTACCGCCATTGAACTGCTGGCTGCAGTTCCATCCATCGTGTATGGCATGTGGGGTTTGCTGGTGTTCGGCCCCGTGTTGGCGACCTACGTGCAGCAACCACTGCAGGCAGCCTTTGACGGTGTCCCTTATTTGGGTGCCTTTGTGTCGGGTCCCCCGGTCGGTATTGGTCTCTTGTCCGCAGGCATCATTCTGGCGATCATGATTATTCCATTCATCGCGGCCGTGATGCGCGACGTGTTTGAGGTGACTCCTCCGCTACTCAAAGAGTCTGCCTACGGACTGGGTGCAACCACTTGGGAAGTTGTCTACAAAGTTGTGCTGCCGTACACCAAGACCGGTGTCATTGGCGGCATCATGCTGGGCTTGGGCCGTGCCATCGGTGAAACGATGGCGGTTACCTTTGTTATTGGTAACTTCAACCAACTAGACTCCTTGAGCTTGTTTCAAGCTGCCAACAGTATTACTTCGGCCTTGGCTAACGAGTTTGCAGAAGCCTCTGAAGGTCTGCACCAGGCATCGCTGATGTATTTGGGCTTGGTACTCTTTTTCATCACATTTGTGATCCTGTCTTGCTCAAAGATATTACTGTCACAACTGAAAAAAGGTGAAGGAAAGAAAACATGAACGCAACCTTCAAGCAGGCCCGTGTTGCCAAATTCGCGCACCGAAACCGGGTCAATAGTCTCGCAACCGTCTTGGCATTGTCCGCAATGGCTTTTGGCTTGTTCTGGCTTTTCTGGATCCTGATCGAGACGGTGCGTCTTGGAATTGGTGGTTTGTCAATCGCAACGCTGACAGAAATGACGCCGCCACCGAACGAAGAAGGCGGTCTTTTGAACGCCATTTATGGATCATTCCTGATGGTGGGCTTGGCAACTTGTGTTGGCACGCCGATTGGTGTGATGGCGGGCATCTACTTGGCTGAATTTGACACTGAGAGTTGGTTTGCTTCACTCACACGCTTTGTTAACGACATTTTGTTGTCTGCACCATCGATCGTGATCGGTTTGTTTGTCTACGCTATCGTGGTGTCCCGGTTTAAGTCGTTTTCAGGTTACGCGGGGATTCTTGCGCTCTCCTTGATCGTGATTCCCGTGGTTATTCGGACAACGGAAAACATGCTGCAACTGGTGCCGGCTGGTCTACGTGAAGCGGCGTATGCACTTGGCGCGCCCAAGTGGAAGGTGATTTTGAGCATTACGCTCAAAGCGGCCCGCGCCGGGGTGATTACGGGTGTATTGCTGGCGGTTGCCCGAATCGCGGGTGAAACGGCTCCACTGCTCTTTACGTCATTGAGCAATCAGTTCTGGACGTCGAGCCTGGGCGAGCCAATGGCCAGTCTGCCGGTTACGATTTTCAAGTTTGCAATGAGCCCCTATGAGAACTGGCAGAAGCTGGCTTGGGCTGGAGTGTTCCTGATTACCGCCGCCGTTCTCGTGTTGAATATTCTTGCGCGTATTTTGACCCGCGAAAAGATTTGATCTGCAATTAAGCCACTTTTTGACTATAAAACCATGACCACCTCGACTATTGTTGCGCCGGAAAAGACCAAAATATCGGTCAAGAACTTGAACTTTTACTACGGAAAGTTCCATGCCCTCAAGTCCATCAATCTGGAAATTCCAGAGAAGAAGGTAACTGCCTTTATCGGACCTTCCGGGTGCGGTAAATCCACGCTATTGCGTATTTTCAACCGCATGTACCAGCTCTATCCCGGGCAACGTGCGGAAGGCCAAATCATGTTGGATGGCGAAAATATTCTGACCAGCAAAGAGGATGTTGCTTTGTTGCGTGCCAAGGTCGGCATGGTGTTCCAGAAGCCAACACCGTTCCCAATGTCCATTTTTGACAATATCGCGTTTGGCGTGAAGCTATTTGAGTCGCTCAATGCCACCGAAATGGAAGAGCGGGTCGAGTGGGCCTTGCGCAAGTCCGCATTGTGGACCGAAGTGAAGGATAAATTAAACCAAAACGGCTCCAGTTTGTCCGGTGGTCAGCAGCAGCGTCTGTGTATTGCACGCGGCATTGCCATTAAGCCTGAAGTGTTGCTGTTGGATGAGCCATGTTCGGCGCTTGACCCAATTTCGACCGCGAAGGTGGAAGAGCTGATTGTTGAACTGAAGACTGATTACACCGTATTGATCGTCACTCACAACATGCAGCAAGCCGCGCGTTGCAGCGACTACACCGCCTATATGTACTTGGGTGACTTGATGGAGTTTGGTTCCACTGAACAAATGTTTTTCAAGCCCACCCGCAAAGAGACCGAAGACTACATCACTGGCCGTTTCGGCTAAGGACACACCATGCCCGAAAAACACTTGTCTTCTCAGTTCGACCACGAACTTACGGCCGTTTCCACCCGCGTCATGGAGCTGGGTGGTTTGGTTGAATCCCAGATTCGCCAGGCAATCTACGCGCTGTCCCAGTTCAGTGTGGAAGTGTCCAATGAAGTGACCGTCAATGAGGCGCGTGTAAACGCCATGGAGATTGATATTGACCGCGATCTCTCCAACATCATTTCACGCCGCCAACCGACGGCACGTGATTTGCGATTGTTGATCGCGATCTCTAAAACCACAGCCAATCTGGAGCGCGTGGGCGATGAAGCTGAGAAGATTGCACGTATGGTGCGTTCCATCATCAACAGTGGAGCACCACGTTCCCTGCCATCGCTCGAATTGCGTGTTGCGGCAGACATGGCGTCCCGCCTACTCAATAATGCCTTAGACGCGTTCGCCCGATTGGACGTCAATGCGGCCGTTTCCATCCTGAAAGAGGATGACCTGATTGACAAAGAGTTCGACGGTTTTGTGCGCAAACTGATCACCTACATGATGGAAGATCCGCGCATGATCTCGCCAAGTCTGGACTTGTTGTTCCTGGCCAAGGCCATCGAGCGAATTGGCGACCATGCCAAGAACATTGCTGAGTTTGTGATCTATGTCGTCAAAGGTGAGGATGTACGCCACACCAGCATGGAGAAGATTGAGTCCGTTATCAAATGAGAAATATGCCCGCGGTTCTGGTTGTGGAGGATGAGCCGGCAATTGCTGAGCTTATCGCTGTGAACCTGCGGCATAACGGCTTTCGCCCAACATGGGCCATGGACAGTGCTAGCGCACAGCGCGAACTCGATGCTGCGTTGCCAGATTTGATTTTGTTGGACTGGATGTTGCCAGGAGAGAGCGGGTTGGTTTTGGCCAAGCGCTGGCGGGCCAATCCCCGGACGAAGGCAATTCCACTCATCATGTTAACTGCCCGCGGTGATGAGTCTGACCGCGTGGCCGGTCTGGACGCGGGAGCGGATGACTACATTGCCAAACCATTTTCCACCAAGGAATTGCTGGCCCGCATACGCGCCGTATTGCGCCGACGCATGCCTGAACAGGTGGGTGAGGCAATCTGCATTGCTGGCTTGAGTCTGGACCCGGCGACGCACCGCGTTTCCTTTCTGGAGCAACCTCTGAAACTGGGGCCAACCGAGTTCAAGTTGTTGCATTACCTGATGGGAAGTGCTGAGCGCGTGCACAGTCGTGCACAGTTGCTTGACAAGGTGTGGGGTGACCATGTTTACATTGAAGAACGCACGGTGGATGTTCACGTGAAGCGTTTGCGCGAAGCGCTGGCCCAAGCCGGTGTCATGGTGGAGACGGTTCGCGGCGCAGGCTACCGTTTAACCTCCAAGCCAGAGGTTTCCATTGTTCCGATCGAAAAACTGAGCGCCTGATCCAATTCACCGCTGCGCATGTTTTTGCGGATATTCTCGTTTTTCGTTTTTCAAGCCGTATCTGCGTCCTTCGGCTGGTACGTGGCGTCACACGATGGTGACCGGGTACTAGGTGCTTTGGTCATGGCTGTCTTGGGTAGCTATGTTTGGCTGTTTCTGGATGCGTTGCGAGGCCTGCAACTTCTGCGCTGGTTGCGCCTGGGTGACGCCGGCAGTATGCCTGTAGGAAGTGGTCTGTGGGGCGAGGTTTCGGATCGTGTTCGTCGGTTGATTCGGACCCGTGATCGCCTCGCTATCGACAGCGAGGGTCGCTTGCAGGATATTTTGGCGGCCTTGCATGCGTCCCCCAATGGCGTGGTGTTGTTGGATGACGAAGGGCGCATCGAGTGGTTCAACCAGACAGCTGCGGGACATTTCGGATTTGATGCGCGCCGGGACATGCTGCAACATTTTTCTAATTTGGTGCGCGACCCGGGATTTGCAGCCTACTACGTGGCCCGTGATTTCCACCGTGACGTGATCATGCCGGGGCGTAGCAGCACAAGCGCCAAGCCAGTCAAACTCTCCGTGCATCTGCATCCCTATGGTGAAGGGCGCAGTCTCTTGCTTTCCAATGACATTACCTTAGTGGAGCACGCGGATGCCATGCGTCGGGATTTCGTGGCCAACGTGTCGCATGAGATTCGCACACCATTGACCGTTCTGGCTGGTTTTGTGGAAACCCTGCAGGTACTTCCGTTGGACGACCCGGAGCGCCAGCGCTACTTGGGCATGATGGCCCATCAGGCGCAGCGTATGCAAACGCTGGTCAATGACTTGTTAATGCTTTCACGTCTGGAAGGCAGTCCCTTGCCGCCCACGCAGGAGTGGATCTCTGTCAACACCTTGATCGCGCAATGCGAGCAGGACGCCGAAGATCTATCGAGCGTGGTGTGCGCCCGCGTAAAAAGCGTGAGTTTTGAGGTTGAGGGAGTTAGTGAATTGGCTGGGTCTTCATCCGAGTTGCACAGCGCAATGTTCAACCTGATTGGCAATGCCATTCGGTATACGCCGGCTGACAAAGCGATCCATGTTAGTTGGCGTTTCTTGCCCCATGGCGCAGCCGTTTTTTCAGTCAAGGACGCGGGGCCTGGAATTGCCCCAGAACATATCTCCCGTCTGACGGAGCGTTTCTACAGGGTTGATCGAAGCCGCTCGCGGGACACCGGGGGTACCGGCTTGGGCTTGGCAATCGTGAAGCACGTGGCGCAGCGCCATGGGGCGGAGTTGGGGATTGAGAGTGTGCCCGGAAAGGGTTCAACGTTCTCCATTACGTTCCCGGCGCAGCGGGTCCGCCCGGCAATATTGAAGCAAGTGCTGCTGACCAATTAGGCGCTATTTGCGTCGGTAGACGAGTACGCTTTCTTCCTGGTCTGCCAGATGCACTACCTTTTCTTTCAAATCCCATAGCGACGCGTTCAGGCCTCGTGGGATTGATGTGCCAATGCCCGGCTCAGCTAACAACCATGGGCACATGGACGATTTGCTTGTATCTCTCAACTGTAATTTTCCATAGAACTGAAAGGCTGCGATCTGACCACGGCTAAGTCCCAAGGTCTCGACGCAACCAGGGCGGTCCAGCAGGTGGACGGTTCTTCTCACCAACGTGACATAGCTTTGGGCATAGTTCAGCAGTGGCATCCATAAAGTCATGAGTAGTAGCCAGCACAGGGCGGCCCCCCCTGCAGGTAGTACCATGCTTTTCCAGATGGCTGCACGGTGGCGCCCCACCCGCCATTTAACCAGCCAGGCCCAGGCCCATGTGGCAACAACGGCTATCGAAAACGCAATGGCAGAAAATGTGTCTGTAAACCCCGGTGCCAGCCGGGCAACGTTGGCGGCGGGTTGACTGGGGAACCCGGTTTGCATTGCAATCCAAACCACCCAGATGGTGATGCCGCAGCTTGAAAAAAACAAAAGAGTGAACCAATCCACCAAGGCCGCCATTTGGCGCTTCAGCGTGGGCAGCGCAAAGGCGGCTAACGTTGCCAGCGCGGGCAGGGCCAGCAGAAGCATCCTGTCTTCAGAACCGGTGAGTAGTGTTGCCACAAAAGTCACCAAAACAAACCAGGCCGGCAACGCTAAATGACGACTGATGTCTCGGTTAAACATTTGCTTGCGCCACTGCCATACGGTCCATACCGCCAATGGCAATGCCGGCCAAGTAAACCATACCAGCAGTTGCGTGTAGCCGTTCCAGTCAACCCAGAGTGCATGGGGCAGTTGGATTTTCCAACGCCACAAGCCAAGCATGTAGGCCATGAGCGCGACGCATGCGGTGACCAGCAACAGGCCCGCGCTCTCCCAAACGGCTTGACTGCGTGGTCGGTTTGAAGTTCGGTCCGTCGGGTCGTCATTGCTTCTGTCAATACCGTGGATGGCGGCACTGCCCAGGCCGAACAGCATGGCCATTGCCGGGGCGCCGGAAAGGGTAAGCCCGGTCAGCCCCAGTAATGCGGCAATAGTCGGTGAAATTCGGTGGTGGGGCAGCGCACTAATGGCGTAAAAGAGCAGCGCAGTAAAGGACAGCTGTGCCAGTGCGGGCGTCGTTTCATGCGATAACTGAGCCAGGCCAAGGCAGGCGATGAAGGCCAGTACGCCACCATCTGCGATAGCGCGTGCGTAATCGGTCGGCAATGCTTCGCCGCCAAAGGCAAAGGCCACGGGCTGAGCTTTGTGATTGCGGGCCAGGTAGTAGGTGCCATACCAGGTAGAGAGCAATGCCAGCGTCAATAGCATTCCAAACGGAATGCGCACCGCAAAATCTGCGGCGAGCCATGGTGGCGTGACTTGAATGGCCCATGCCCCCAACCAATAGGGGAGCAGGGCGGGGTTCTCCATCGGTAGCCCCATCAAGGTAGGAGTCCACCAGTTCGCTGTTCTATTTGCGAGTTCGGCCATGTAGCCCAGGGCCACCATGTCCTCGTTCTTCCAGGCATCACGCCCGACGAAGCCTGACAGAACGTAGGCAGCGCAAAGCAATATCAGCGCAGCGCGTGGAAAGCGCCGAACAGCGGCTTGAGCAACGATGGCAGGATTCGGGTGGTTCACAACAGGAGAATAATGGGGGTCGAAAAAAAGGCAGCCTGGAGACTCCGGGCTGCCTTTTCTTGGCGGTTCAGGTCAGGACCTGAACCTGATTTACTCCGCTGCTGCTGGTGCAGTTGGTGCAGCGGTTTTGGTCTTGCCGAAACGATTGCGGAAGCGCTCAACACGGCCACCCATGTTGTCCACGGATTTTTGTGTGCCGGTGTAGAAGGGGTGCGACTCGCTGGTGGTATCCAGCTTGTACAAAGGCAGCTTGCGGCCGTCTTCCATGTCGATCATTTCTTTGGTGGATGCGCAAGAACGAGTCACGAACTTGAAACCATTGGACATGTCCTGGAAACAAACTTCGCGGTAATTGGGGTGAATGCCTTCTTTCATATCTTCTCCATCAGTTGCGCTAGCCGCACCAAGCCCTCAGGCAAACCATGCCTAATTCAAAACTCAGCGTACTTGTCGCGTAAAGCCCAAGAGTATAACCTAGCCGCCCCGGCGCATCATTTCGAAGAACTCATTGTTGGTCTTGGTGGCCTTCATTTGCTTGAGCACCATTTCCATGGCTTCGATTTCGTCCATGTTGTACATGAACTGGCGCAGGATGCGGGTTTTTTGCAGAATGTCCGGTGCTAGTAGCAACTCTTCGCGGCGGGTACCGCTGCGGTTGAGCTGGATGGATGGGAATACGCGCTTTTCATACAAACGACGGTCCAAGTGGATTTCACTGTTGCCGGTGCCCTTGAATTCTTCAAAGATTACCTCGTCCATGCGGCTGCCGGTGTCAATCAGGGCGGTGGCGATGATGGTCAAGGAGCCACCTTCTTCCACGTTGCGCGCGGCACCCAGGAAGCGCTTTGGGCGCTGCAGCGCGTTGGAGTCCACACCACCAGTCAAAACCTTGCCGGAGGATGGCACCACGTTGTTGTATGCGCGGGCCAAACGGGTAATCGAGTCCAGCAAAATGACCACATCTTTTTTCAGCTCGACCAAGCGTTTGGCGCGCTCAATCACCATCTCGGCCACATGGACGTGGCGCGCTGCGGGTTCGTCAAAGGTGGATGCAATCACCTCGCCCTTGACGGTGCGCTGCATTTCGGTCACTTCTTCAGGGCGCTCGTCGATGAGCAGCACCATCATGTGGCTGTCGGGGTAGTTGGCCGAAATCGCATGGGCGATGTGTTGCATCATCACGGTCTTGCCGCTCTTGGGCGGGGCCACCAGCAGTGCGCGCTGGCCTTTGCCAATGGGGGCAATGATGTCAATGATGCGTCCGGTGATGTTTTCTTCCGACTTGTTGTCCTGCTCCAGGCGCATTTGCACCTTGGGGAACAGTGGCGTCAAGTTCTCGAACATCACCTTGTGTTTGTTGTCCTCTGGACCGCCGCCATTGACTTTGTCCAACTTGTTGAGAGCAAAGTAGCGTTCACCATCCTTGGGGGTGCGCACTTCGCCTTCAATCATGTCTCCGGTGTGCAGATTGAAGCGACGCACCTGACTGGGACTGATGTAGATGTCGTCGGTAGACGCGGTGTAGCTGGTGTCGGGGCTGCGCAGGAAGCCAAATCCGTCGGGCAAAATTTCCAGTACGCCGTCGGCAATGATTTGCTCACCGGTACGTGCACGCTTCTTGATGATCGCGAACATCAGCTCCTGCTTGCGCATCCGTCCGGTGTTTTCAATTTCAAGCTCTTCAGCTTGCTTGAGGACTTCCGACACGTGCAGTGCCTTGAGTTCGTTTAAGTGCATGGAAATAGTCCCGTAGGGGAGTTGGCCGAAATTTCGGAGTATTGAAAAATTCAGGGGAGAGGGGGTGAGGCAAGACCTGCGACTTGGGCCTCGGTGTTCTTAACCGTAGAAAACGGAACCAGCCCTTGGGAAGACTGGTGAACGCATTAATTATGACAGGAAAAAACGACCGTGCTGCAGTGTCACGGTCGCCGGGCTCAAATCAGGCCAGTTGCTGGTCAATAAAAGCGATTAGCTGGGCCTTGCTCAGGGCACCTACCTTGGTGGCCGCCAGCTGTCCGTCTTTGAACAACATCAGGGTCGGAATACCACGAATACCGAACTTGGCGGGGATTTCGCGGTTCTCATCGACATTCATTTTAGCGATCTGCAGCTTGCCTTCGTAGCTGGTGGAGATGTCGTCCAAAATCGGGGCGATCATTTTGCAGGGGCCGCACCATTCAGCCCAGTAGTCCACCAAAATGGGCTGTGCAGATTGCAGCACATCGGCCTCGAAAGAAGCATCGGTTACGTGTTTGATGAGATCGCTGGCCATGTTGATTCCTTTGGGAGTTTGTTATTACGGCTAAAGTTGCGGCATTGTGACAGAAACCAAGTACCCCGCCCCACCTGCGTCTGCTATGGACGATATAGAAAAAATTGATGCCATGCTGGGGCTGCCCGCGCCAGAACTGCTGCGGGGGCATCCGGCCATGGGTTTGTGGCTGCATCCGCAGACCGGCTTGCTGAGCCGCGTTCGCGCTGAAATGGATCGGCGTGGAGCGCATCCGGCGCACACCGTGGTGCTGTTGCCTTACGCCCAATTGCGGCCACTCGCCATGCGGCTTTGGACGCTGTTTTTTCCCGATGGGTTTGCCCCTCGCTTCGAGACCACCATGAACTGGGGCGCGTCTCTGGGCGGCGCGAACCACAGTGCCTTGGACATCACGTTTGACATGGCGCTGGACACCCTCACCGCGCAAGCCATGCTGGCCAGTGCTGGGTTGGGGGCGCAGCAAGACGCGTTGGGCGGGCTGCTGGTGCAAGCCGCCCAGCAGTTGGGCCCGTTGGCGGCGGCCCATTCGCCTGCCGACCGCGCGGCGTGGGCACAGGCGGCACGCAGCCATGCCGTACTGGGCATGGACGGGCCCGCGTTGGCCTGGGAGGCCGCGGTGGCCCGCATTGCCGTGGAGTGGGCGGCGGTGTCCGCCTATGCCAGTGACGTGTTGTTTTCTGAGTCCGTCCGCGATGGACTGGATTGTTTGCTGATGGTGCAGGGCTTGGCGGCCGATCCCTTGTCGAGTGGCCTGCAAGCGTTCTGGGGACCCAAGCTGGCCTGCTTGCCCTTGGCGCCCACGTCCGAACACGGTGCGGCCGGCAAAGGGCATTCCACTATTTCATTCCACGCCTGTCTGGATGCTGAAGACGAAGCCCAGCGCAGTGCCGCCTGTGCCCTGCGACACATTGAGGCCGGGCGCATCCCTTTGGCTCTTGTCTCCTCCGACCGCGCGTTGACACGGCGTGTGCGCGCCATGCTGGAGGGCGTGGGCGTGCAGATACGCGATGAAAACGGCTGGAAGCTGTCCACCAGCAGCGCCGCCGCTAAAGCGATGGCCCTGCTGCGCGCGGCCACCTGGAACGCATCGACCGATGCCGTGCTGGATTGGCTCAAAAGCGCGCCCGCCTTCGCCGCGCAGGTGGATGCGCTGGAGGCCGCCGTGCGCCGGGACCAGGTGCGCGACTGGCGCCATGTGGCCAATAGTCCCGCGCTGCACAAGCTGCCGGACGGTATAGCGGCGCATTTGGCCATCGAGGCGATCCGCGACGCTTTCAAAGGCAGTAAAAAGTTGGCCAGTTGGCTGGCGGAACTGCGCAGTGCCCTGCAGGCCAGTGGCCTGTGGGACGGGCTGCAACTGGATGGTGCCGGAGCCAAGGTGTTGGCCGTGCTGCGCCTGGTGCAGCAGGATGCGCCCGCGTGGGATGCGCTGCTGGAGCAGGCGCTGTGGACTGAGCGGCGCATGGACTTGGCGGAGTTCACCGCCTGGGTGAACCAGGCGCTGGAAGGTGCCAGTTTTCAGCCGGTGTACCCCGAGCGCGAACAGGTGGTGATTTTGCCGATGAGCCAGATGCTGGCGCGCCCCTTTGCCGCCGTGGTGCTAGCGGGTTGCGACGAGGTGCGCCTGAGCCCATCGCCCGAGCCCTCGGGTGCGTGGACCCCGGCGCAACGCGCGGCTTTGGGTTTGCCCTCGCGCGAGGCCTCCGAGGCCCTGGTGCGCGCCGCTTGGCAGCAGACCTTGCAAACGCCGGTGTGTGATGTGCTGTGGCGCACCAGCGACGACGCGGGCGAAACCCTGTTGCCCAGCACCCTGGTGCAACTGCTGCAGCTGGGCTTGGAGGCCGCAACCGAAGGCAAGGGCGAAGCCGCTCAAGCAGCCGATCCCCGCCTTGAGCGCGCTGTTCCGCTGGCCCCAGTGTTGCCGCCGTTGCCCACGGGCGAGTTGCTGCCGGTGCAGCAACTCTCCGCTAGTGCCTATGAGGATTTGCGCAACTGCCCCTACCGGTTTTTTGCCCTGCGCCAACTCGGTTTGAAGCAAGTGGATGAACTGGACAGCGAGGTAGATAAGCGCGACTTTGGCCTGTGGCTGCACGAGGTACTCAAGCGCTTCCATGAAGCCCTGGCCGCGCATCCTGAGCCGGACCGCATCGCGCGACACAGGTTGCTGGATGCGGCCAGTCTCGCCACCACCGAGTCCATGGCCTTGCCGGAAGGCGAGTTCTTGCCCTTTGCCGCCGCCTGGCCCGCAGTGCGCGAGGGCTACCTGGACTGGTTGGTCAAGCACGAAGCCACCGGCGCGGTGTTTACCAGCGCCGAGGTGGCGCTCACCCAACGCCTGGGTGATTTGAAACTGGTCGGGCGTATTGACCGCATCGACACCTTGCCGGACGGCAGCGTGCTGGTGGTGGACTACAAAACCGAACCCACAGCCAAGACCAGTGCGCGCATCAAGGAACCGCTGGAAGACACGCAAATCGCCTTTTACGCCGCGCTGTTGCCCCACGACACTCTGCAGGGGGCCTATGTGAATGTGGGTGAGCGCGAGGCCACCAAACCCTACCTGCAGCCGCAGGTGGTGGAGGCGCGTGATGCCCTGATTGAAGGCATCCTGCACGACATGGCGCAGATCGCGCAGGGCGCGGCGCTGCCTGCCTTGGGTGATGGCACTGCGTGTGATTTTTGCAATGCCCGCGGCATGTGCCGCAAAGATTTTTGGATATGAAGAACCCCCACGATCGCCCATTGCATGTGGCTACCCGCACCCCAGGGGGAAATGCTCGATGACCCAAGCTGCTTTTGAACATAACGGCGTGTTGGTGGCGCGCCAGCGCTTTTACGAAATTGCCTGCGACCCGCGCCGCAGTGTGGCGGTGGAGGCCTGTGCCGGTGCGGGCAAGACCTGGATGCTGGTGTCGCGCATGGTGCGCGCCTTGCTGGAAGGCTGCGCGCCGCAAGACATTTTGGCCATCACCTTCACCAAAAAAGCCGCCGGTGAAATGCGCCAGCGGCTGCACGACTGGCTGGCCGAATTTGCCCACGCCAGCGACGCCACGCTGCGCCAGGAATTGCTGCACCGTGGTTTCACAGTGCAGCCCACGCCCGCGCAACTGCACACCTTGCGCCAGTTGCACGCCACGCTGCTGGGCAGTGGCCGCCCGGTACAGGTGCGCACCTTCCACAGCTGGTTTGCCGCCTTGTTGCGCAGTGCGCCGCTGGGCGTGCTGCAAGCGCTGGGTTTGCCCACGGCGTATGAGCTGCTGGAGAATGATGCCAAAGCCGTGGCCCAGGTGTGGCGGCGTTTTCAAACCCGGGTGGCACAAGACGCCGTGGCGCGTGATGACTATTTGGCGGCGGTGGCCACCTTTGGCCGCCACCAGACCATGAAGGCGCTGGAAGGTGCCCTGAACAAACGCGTGGAGTTTGTACTGGCCGATGCCCACGGCGTGGTCGATGCGTCGGTGCAGACATTCACGCAGCAGTTCCCCGACTTTGCCGGATTGACGGTGCCGCAAGACCGCTTGGCGCAACCGGTCATCCAGGCCCTGTTGCAGGACACCGCCCGCGCACTGGGCGCCTCCACGCTCGTCACCTGTACCAAAGCCGCCAGTGCGCTGGAGCGGGCCACCACCGAACACGACTTTGCTGCCATGTTCGATGCCCTGCTCACGCAAAAGGGCACGCCGCGCAAGTTCAGCGACAAGTTGGCGGGCATTGCCACCGTGCAGCAGGCGCAGGAGCTGCTGGTGCGGGTGGCCGAGGCCCAGGCCCAGCATGGCGCCTGGTTGCACCAGCAGCGCATGGCCAGGTTGGCGCGTGGCCTGCTGGACGACTACGCCGCGCTGAAACGCGAGCGCGGCTGGATTGATATGGGCGATCTGGAACGTGCAGCGCTCACGCTGATGAACGACATCAGCCTGAGCGGCTGGGTGCAAGAGCGGCTGGACGCGCGCGTGCGCCATTTGCTGATTGATGAGTTTCAGGACACCAATCCGCTGCAGTGGCAGGCTTTGAGCTCCTGGCTGTCGGGCTACGGCGGCGTGGGCCATGCGCCCAGCGTGTTCATTGTGGGCGACCCCAAGCAGAGTATTTACCGCTTTCGCCGTGCCGAGCCGCAGGTGTTCAAGGCGGCCAAGGAGTTTGTCGTGGACGCCCTGGGCGGTGACCTGCTGAGTTGCGACCACACCCGGCGCAACGCCCCACCCATCATCACCCTGGTCAACCAGGTGATGGGGCAGGCGCAGGACGTTGGGGACTTTGACGGTTACCGGGCGCACAGCACCGAGTCAATCGCTTTGGGGAGTGTGCTGAAGTTGCCGCGTATTTTTCGCGACTCTGAGCTGGCTGATGTAGCAAGCGCTGGGGGCCGGGGTGGCAGTGCGTTCTGCTCCGTGTCCCCCGGGGCCGTTGGCCCCTCCTCCTTGACCTGCGCAGAACCCACTGCCGCCCTGGCTTCTGGCGTTTGGCGTGACTCGCTGACCATGCCGCGGCGCTTGGCCGAAGACAGCCGCAAAGCGCTGGAGTGTCGCCAGGCGGCGCGCTGGCTGGCGCAGCAGTTGCTGGTGCCGGGCACCGCTTTGCGCGCCCGCGACATCATGGTGCTGGCGCGCAAACGCGAGCGCCTGGGGCTGATGCAGGCCGAGCTGGCGGCGTTGCACATTGCCGCCCAGCAGCCTGAGAAAAATGAGCTGGCCGACATGGCGGAGGTGCAAGACATTGTGTCCCTGCTGGACGTGCTGGTGTCGCCACGGCACGACCTGTCGTTGGCCCGGGTGCTGAAGTCGCCGCTGTTTGGCGTGTCTGACGCAGATCTGGTGCAGCTGGTGCTACGTCTGCGGGCGATGCAAGCATTGCAAGCCCTGCAAGAAAAAGAGGCGGTCGGTGCACAGCCGCCCGTAGTCACCTGGCTGCAAGTGCTTCAAGCCGCACCCGACTTGCCGCCAGCCCTGGCCCCGATTGGCGCGAAGCTGGCGCTGTGGAAGCAGTGGCTGGACACCTTGCCACCGCACGACGCCCTGAGCGCCATCTACCAGCACGGCGACGTGCTGGCCCGCTACGCTGCGGCCACACCGCCCGGCCAGTGCGCTGGGGTGTTGGCCAATGTGCAGGCCACTTTGATGGCTGCCTTGCAGGTGGACGGTGGACGCTACGCCAGCGCCTACGCACTGGTGCGCGCCCTGCGCGGCGGGGGCATTGCGGCACCGGTGCGAGCCGACGCCAGCGCCGTGCGCCTGCTCACCATTCACGGTGCCAAAGGGCTGGAGGCCCCGCTGGTGCTGCTGCTGGATACCGATGGCGAGGCGCAAAAGTCCGAAACCATGGGCGTGTTGCTCCACTGGCCGGGGGAAGCCGCCTACCCCCAGCGCTTTGTGTTTCTGGCCAGTGAATCCAAGCCTCCCGCCTGTGTGGCCGATGCCTTGGCACTGGAGCAAGCGGCGCGCAGCCGGGAAGAACTCAACGCCTTGTACGTGGCCCTGACCCGCACCCAAACGACGCTGGTGGTGTCCAGCCTGGAGCCGCATATCCAAAATCCCGGCAGTTGGTGGCAACGGCTGCAAGCACAGGCCCAAGACGCGCCCTGGCCGCTGGGTGCGGATGTGGTGGACGCGGCCAAGGGCGGCCTGGTGGCAGGTGGGCCAGCGGTCTGCCAGTTGAAAGTCTTGCCCGTCATGGCGGAAAATTTAGTGCCAAATAGCACTCTAGCCCCCGTGGAATATGCGCAAGCAGCTACTAAAAGCATAGCAAATTCGGGCCTTTCTGGTCTGGCTGTACAGGCGCAGGGGGGCATCGTTGGCGGCGCTTTGGCGGGGGGCGACAGTGTGGAGTCACGCATCGGGCAGGCCATGCACCGCCTGCTGGAGTGGTTTGTGCCCCAGCCCGCAGGCGGTGCCGCCGCACCTTGGTTGCCGGAGCAGGTGGCGGCCGCTGCCCGCGAGTTTGCCCTGGACCCTGCCCAGGTAGACACCGCCCGCCACATGGCGCTGGCCATCGTGCGCGGCGAAGGGGCCTGGGCCTGGGACGCCAGTCAGCTCAGTTGGCAGTGCAATGAGCTGGCCTTGACGCACCGCGGACGCCTGTTGCGCCTGGACCGGCTGGTGCAACGCCGTGACAGTGGACAATGGTGGGTGCTGGACCACAAATCCAACGCCAATCCCCAACAAGATCCTGCGCTGTGCGCTCAGCTTCTGACCTACCGTAGCGCCGTGGCACAGGCCTACACCGGGCAGACCGTGCGCGCCGCTTTTTTAACTCCCCAAGGCAAGTTGATCGAATTGCAGTGTGATTGAACTGCAATGCGACCGAGCTGCCCCGTGCCTGAAATAGATTGAATATGAACCTTGAATCCAAAGCCCATGGCCTTGTTGTTGACGCCGTGGTGATTGGCGGCGGTCCGTCCGGCCTGATGGCGGCCCAAATGTTGTCCGACGCGGGCCACAGCGTGCACCTGTATGACGCCATGCCCTCCATCGGACGCAAATTTTTGCTCGCCGGCAAGGGCGGACTCAACCTTACCCACTCAGAGGGTGCGGATGCTTTTGCCGGGCGCTATGGCCTGCGCCGCGAAGCCATTGAGGCCCTGCTGCAAGGTTTTGATGCCAACGCCGTGCGCGACTGGGCGCTGGGCCTGGGGGTGGAAACCTTTGTCGGCACGTCGGGCCGGGTGTTTCCCAAGGACATGAAGGCCGCACCGCTGTTGCGTGCCTGGTTGCACCGCCTGCGCCACCCGGCCACCGGGGTTGGCGTGCAGTTCCACATGCGCCACCGTTGGACGGGTTGGGTTGATTCCTCGGTGCTAATCCGCCAACCCGGTTTGAGCCATATTGCGTTTTATCAGCCGGGCGCTGGGGTCGATACGCGGGTGGTGGATACCGGTAACCTGATGGCTTTTGCCTCCCGCGCCTACCCGAGCCGTTTTTTTGTGTTTCCGCTGAGCCTGCCGGCGCACTCCAGCCAGACGTTCTATTTGCGGGTTCAGTCCATCGGACCGATCACCGTGCCCGCACTGCTGTGGGAGCCATCGGCCTTTCATGCCTCTGAGCGCGGCGACTACAGCGCTCAGGCCTGGTACTTCGGCGTTGCTGCGGCCATGATTGTGTTCAACCTGCTGCTGTTCGTGTCACTGCGGGATCGCTCCTACCTCTTGTATGTGGTGTTTGTCAGCTGCATGGCGCTGACCATTGCGGCGCAAAACGGCTTGGCCGAGGAGTTCCTCTGGAGCAATTCACCACGCTGGACCAACATGGCTGTCAATGTGGGCTACTCGCTATCCATTGCCTTGCTGCTGGTGTTTATGCGCCACATGGTCGATATTCGTGCATCACTGCCGCTCGCGGATAAATTATTGAAAGGGCTGAGTGGCTTTTTCTTCCTCTTGCCCTTGGGTTTCCTGGTCGCCTTGCCCGCCCTGATCAAGCCCGCCGCGCTGATGTACGCGGGCACAGGCTTGCTGATACTGGCGGTAGGTGGGTGGTGCGCCTTCAAACGCCAGCGCAGTGCGTATTTTTTTGTTGCAGCATTCTCCGCGCTGTGCTTTGCGGCCATCGTGACGGTGTTGCGCGCCTTAGGCTGGGTGCCAACCAATGCGATCACCGTGAACGCCCTGCAATATGGCTCGACGCTGGAGATGCTGTTGTTGGCATTTTCTCTGGCTGATCGCTTCAATCTCATCCGTCGGGAGCGCGCGCGGGCGCTGCACGAGAGCCTGCGGGAGAAGCAAACGCTGGTGGATGCATTGCAAACCCACGAACGTGAGCTCGAAGGCCGTGTGCAACGGCGCACCGCTGAGCTTGCCATCAAGAATGCCGAATTGACGCAGGCCATGTCCTCTCTGGAGACCGTGGAGCGCATTGCCCGACACGACCTCAAAACCCCGCTGGGCAGTCTGGCCGCTGCACCGTCCTTGCTGCGCGCCGGGCGGGTGATGACGGCGCCGGAGGAGAAAATTCTGACCATGATGGAGAGTGCCGCCAACCGGGCGCTGAATATGGTCAACCTGTCGCTGGACCTGTACCGGATGGAAAGCGGGAGTTACGTACTCAACCCGGCGCGCGTGGACCTGAACGCATTGGTTCACGCGGTGGCGCAGGACCTGAAGGTGCAGGCGCAATCCAAAAACGTCACGATTAAAGTGGCGGATTCTGCCCAGGCGGTGCTGGCCCGTGCCGAGGAGCCTTTGTGCTACTCCATTGTGGCCAATTTGATGAAAAATGCGGTGGAAGCAGCGCCCGTTCACTCCGTGGTGAGCGTCACTTTTGCATCAGAACCGATGGCCAGCCTGCGTATTCTTAACGGTGGTGCTGTGCCCGAGGCACTACGGGCCAACTTCTTTGCCAAGTACTCAACCGCAGGCAAGTTGGGCGGTTCGGGGCTGGGCACCTATTCCTCTCAGTTGCTGACCAGTGTTCAGGGTGGTCGCTTGGCCATGGAAACATCGGACGCACACGGCACCTGTTTGACACTTGAATTGCCCTTGTGGAGCCCAAGCGACGACGCCCCCACCGCAACCCTGCCTGCGTCTGTCGCCGAGGCGGGCGCCCCTGAACCCGCACTTACCGCTGAAATTGCCACGCAGCGGGTGCTGGTTGTGGACGATGATGAATTCAACCGCATGGTTTTGTTGGCGCAGATGCCCCAGTCGCTGCTTGAGGTGGAGACTGCCGTGAATGGCCGTGCGGCACTGGACTCTGTCATGTGTCGCCATTACGGTCTGATCATCATGGATATTGACATGCCCATCATGGGGGGCAGACAAGCGTTGCAGCACATTCGTGATTACCAGCAAAGCGTGGGCCAGACACCGAGCTGCATCGTGGCCTATTCCGCCAATGACAGTCAACAAGACCATGCCGCATATTTGGCGCATGGCTTTGACAAGTGTCTGAGTAAGCCCGGCTCGCAGAAAGAGGTGCTGGCGCTGCTGACTTAAAAACCTGCTTGGCTACCCAGTCCCACGATAAAAGATGGGGACAATCCAGTAACCATGCATGATATTTTTGCATGGGCTTTTTTGGGGCTTGGCAAAGTGACTTTCATCGCAATCGGGTTAGGTGTTCTGTTCATAGCCATTGCGGTGATCCTTTTCAGGAAGCCGTCTGCCGGTGATGTTGCCCCCAGGCGACCGGTGCTGCCAGCCCCGATCCCTGTCGACCGCACTGTGGCGCTGGCGAAACCCCTTGCGCCGACGCTCGGCAATGCAAGTGCATCCGGGGCAATTATTCCAACCACAGAGATGCCCGCAGCGTTGGGCAGTTTTCGGCTTGTGCGCTTCTTTGAGCTTGAGCAGCAGCAGGTCGATGACATGCTGGTCAAACTCCGGCGCATACCGCGACCCCCGCACTCCCTGCACAAGCTGGTTTCTCCGCAATTCCTGGCCGATGCATCTTCGGCCGATATCAGTGAACTGCTGATGAGCGAGCCACAGGTGGCGGCAAAGGTTCTGTCGGCTGTGAACTCTACGCTCTTTGGTTTGCCAAAGCCCTTGGGCAGTATTGGGCAAGCAACCACATTTTTGGGCATGAATACCGTGCGGGGCATCTGCATGCAGTACATGCTGGATGACTCACTCAAAGCGGACAACCCAGAAATAAAATCAATTTTCAACACCTGTTGGAATGCCAGCGCGCTGGCGAGCGAGTTGTGTTTCAAGCTCGCCCAGTTGCTGCAATTGCAGGACCCGGGTGCCTTGGTCTCCAATGTGGTCCTGTCCTACCTGGGGCCGCTGGCCACCTACTCGCTCTTGCCGAAAGCGGTCGTGATGTCCATCGCGTCGCAAAGTTTGCTGGAAAGAGCGCGCGTCGAACAGGAGCAGCTCGGCCTGAGTGCCGCTGAAATTGGGAATCTGCTGATGCGCGAGTGGAATTTGCCCGAGGCGATCATCGACGACGTGCGCGACATCGAACTCATCTTGGTGACTCCAGTCTCTGCAATGAATACACAGCGCGGCGCGCGCTTGGCGCTTTGTTACCTGTGTGTTCGCCTGGGGGAAAAGCTTGCGAATGGCGAGATTCGTGATCTGCGAGAGTTTGATGTGATGGCGCAGGACGGACCGGATTTTTACCACGTCCGAGCCTACATGGGCCACTCAAGTATTGCGCGACTGGTTGAGTTTCTGCACTTTCCGGAGGTTGTTGCCGCCATCAATAAGATGGTCAGTGCAATCCAGATGCGCAGATAAAAGAGAAATAAGGTGACGAGCCTTGACCCCGGCACTGGCTTCACAGTTAGGGCTGCTTGGTTCCCCACCTGACCCGGTTGGCCGCTTCACCATGCGGGAAGGCCCGTCACTATCTATTGTAGGCGAGCAATTTGGAAAATATAAGGCTGTGTAACTAATTACCCGCTGGCCTCCGCCCAGACGGAGCTTTGGCAGCCACCTTGCACCTATAGCTCGCGCTTCACACCGTAGAATCAAAGCATGTCCTACCTCGTGCTCGCCCGCAAGTACCGCCCCCGCAATTTCACTGAAATGGTGGGGCAGGACCATGTGGTGCAGGCCCTGACCAATGCGCTGACCACCCAACGGCTGCACCACGCCTACCTGTTTACCGGTACGCGGGGGGTGGGCAAGACCACGGTGTCGCGCATTTTGGCCAAGTCGCTCAACTGCCAGGGCGTGGACGGCACCGGTGGCATCACCGCAGCGCCGTGCGGCGTGTGCCAGGCCTGTACCGACATTGATAGCGGCCGCTTTGTGGATTACACCGAGCTGGACGCCGCCTCCAACCGGGGTGTGGACGAAGTGCAGGCCCTGCTGGAGCAGGCGGTGTACAAGCCGGTCCAGGGGCGCTTCAAGGTGTTCATGATCGACGAGGTGCATATGCTCACCAACACGGCGTTCAACGCCATGTTGAAGACGCTGGAAGAGCCGCCCGAGTATTTGAAGTTTGTGCTGGCCACCACCGACCCGCAAAAGGTGCCGGTCACAGTGCTGTCGCGCTGCCTGCAGTTCAACCTGCGCCCCATGGCACCCGAGACCATCCGTGAACATTTGACCAAAGTGCTGGACGTGGAGCAGGTCAGCTCCGAGTTGCAGGCCCTGCGTTTGTTGGCCCGCGCCGCGCGCGGCTCCATGCGCGATGCACTTTCGCTCACCGACCAAGCCATCGCTTTTGGTGCCGGTGCGCTGACGGAGGCTACCGTGCGCCAGATGCTGGGCAGTGTGGACCGCTCCTACGTGTTTCGCCTGATTGAAGCGCTGGCCCTGGGAGATGGAAAAACCGTGGTGGAGACCTCGGAGACGCTGCGCCTGAACGGCCTGAGCGCCGCCTCCACGCTGGAAGAAATGTCCACCGTGCTGCAGCGCATGGCGGTGTTGCAGACTTTGGGGCAATCCTCAGCCCAGTCGGGCGAGGGCGCGACCGATGACGACAGCGACCCCGAAGCGGCCGACACGGCCCGCCTGGCGGGACTGATGCCGGTGGATGAGACCCAGTTGCTCTACAGCATTTGCCTGCATGGGCGGGGTGATTTGGGGCTGGCACCCGATGAATACGCCGCGCTGACCATGGTGCTGCTGCGCCTGCTGGCCTTCAAGCCCAAGGGTTCGGTCAGCCGGACTGTGTCAGCTTCAGGCAATTTGCCACCGGCTGAAAAAAAAACTCTAATTAATCCTGCAATTGCGGTTTCTGCGATTCCGGCTGTTGTCGCGGTTGCTGCCAAGCCAGCCACCGTGCAACCATGGGAAGATGAACCTGTCGCGGTTGCGGCCCCCGTCGTGCCACCTGGCCAAGTGTTGGCGGTGCATGCCAGTTCCACGCACGAGGCACCGGTTCCAGTTTATGAGTCAAATAGGCCTGTAGCCCCCGTAGAACCTGCGCAAGCAGCTCCTAAAATTGTAGCAGTTCCGGTGCGCTTGCAGGCCGAGTCCCGTGCGGATGCCAGCGCCGCGCAAGCCACCCCGGTGCTGGTGCGCACCGAGGACGGCGATTTTTGGCATGCCACGGTGCAGCAGCTCATTGCGGCGGATGCCATCACGGCCATGGTGCGGGAGCTGGCGCTGCAGGCGCAACTGGTGGCGCGCGACACCGACCAATGGATTTTGCGGGTGGAGCGTGAATCGCTCAACCAGCCCGCCACGCGTGAGCGCCTGACCAGCGCCCTGCAAGCCGCCGGTTTTGGCGTCAAACTGGTGGTGGAAGTGGGCAGGGTCAGTGACAGCCCAAGTCGTCGCAACCAAGCGAATGCGGCAGAAAAACAGCTGGCCGCAGAGCAGATTATTTTTGAAGACCCCTTTGTGCAGTCCATGATGCGGGACTTTGGCGCGAAAATCGTGCCCGGTTCGATCAAGCCCTTGTAAGGGTGGATGCGTGTATTTTTTTCTCTATTTAAGAAGGATCTCCCATGTTCAATAAAGGACAACTCGCCGGCCTGATGAAGCAAGCCCAGGCCATGCAGGACAACATGAAAAAAGCCCAGGACGAGCTGGGCAACATCGAAGTCACCGGTGAGTCCGGAGCCGGTCTGGTCAAGGTCACCATGACCTGCAAACACGACGTCAAGCGCGTCACCATCGACCCCAGCCTGCTGGCCGAGGACAAAGACATGCTGGAAGACCTGGTGGCCGCCGCCTTCAACGCCGCCGTGCGCAAGGCAGAGGACACCTCGGGCGAAAAAATGGGCAAGATCAGCGCCGGCATGCCCGGCTTGCCCGGTGGCATGAAGTTCCCCTTCTAAGCAGCGGACCCCGCGCGTATGTCAGACGCCAATTCGCTGGATGCCTTGATCCAGGCGCTCAAACGCCTGCCGGGCGTGGGGATCAAGTCGGCCCAGCGCATGGCGTTTCACCTGTTGCAGCATGACCGGGCCGGCGCCCAAACGCTGGCGCGGGCGCTGCAAGAAGCCGCCGGCAATGTGCACCACTGCGAGCGATGCCATACCTTCACCGAGGCACCGGTGTGTGCCACCTGCTTGGACCCCCGGCGCGACCACACCAAGCTGTGCGTGGTGGAAACCCCGGCCGACCAGTCGGCGCTGGAGCGCACCAATGCCTACAAGGGCCTGTACTTTGTGCTGATGGGCAAGCTCAGCCCGCTGGACGGCATCGGGCCGCACGATTTGGGGCTCAAAAAGCTGTTTGAACGGGCCTGTGATGGTTTAGTCCAAGAGGTGATTTTGGCCACCAACTTCACCGCCGAGGGCGAGGCTACGGCCCATGTCATCAGCGAAGGTCTCAAGGCCCGGGGCGTGAAGCCCACGCGACTGGCACGCGGTGTGCCGGTGGGCAGTGAGCTGGAATATGTGGATTTGGGCACCATCGCCCATGCTTTGGTGGACCGCCGTTGACGAGCTGAATTCCCGCGCAAACCACCCGTTGCCTGTAGTGGCTAGCGCTGACTTCAGCGCTTGACCACCCGGACCGGGGCCGATTTTGCCGGGGCGTTACGCGCTTTTGCGTGTGCGGACGCCGGTAAAAACACCACCACCTGCTGCCCCGCCTTGAAGCTGGCGGAGGCGCCCACCTTGTTCCATTGCGCCACATTGGCGGCACTGGTCTTGTACTTGCGGGCGATGCTGGCCACGTTTTCGCCCTTGCCAGCACGCACCAGGGTGCGCTTGAGGATGATCTCCGGGGTGAATGCCATTTGCCCGTTGTCGGCCACTTTTTCCGTCACATCCTGCTGCATGCGCGCCGATCGGGTCACCAGCAAGGAAGAGCCGGCGCGAATCACCATCCGTGGGGGAATGCTGTTGACACTGCGCAAGTCCGCTTCCTGCATGCCCACGCGCTTGGCAGCGTCTGCCGGACGCATGGTAGTGGGGGCGACCCAGACCGTCCAGCTGGCCAGGCGTCCGCCCACGTAGGCTTCCAAGTTGCTTTGGAAAATCTCGGCATTGTTCCAGGGCAGCAAAATTTGGGGCGTTCCGGCCGCCATGATGACCGGGCGGTTGATGGAGGGGTTCAGCGCCTTGAAGTCGTCCAGCGGCACCTCTGCCAGCTTCGCCGCCAGCGTGAGGTCGATATCGCGGCGAATCGTCACCGATTGGAAGTAGGGGTGGTTCTCGATCAGCGGCAGCTTGGAATTGAATGCCGCCGGTGCACCCACGATGTTCTTCATGGCGAGCAATTTGGGCACGTAAAACCGGGTTTCCATGGGCATGTTCAGGTCCGCATAGCCGGTGGGCAGGCCTGCGCGCTGGTTCTTCTCGATTGCGCGCTTGACGCTGCCTTCGCCCCAGTTGTAGGCTGCCAGCGCAAGGTGCCAATCGCCAAACATGCCGTGCAGCTTCTTCATGTAGTCCAGCGCAGCGCGGGTCGATGCCAGCACGTCACGGCGGTCATCGCGAAAGGCGTTTTGCTTCAACTCGAAGTATTTTCCGGTAGCGGGCATGAATTGCCACATGCCCGCGGCCTTGGCGCTGGACACCGCTTGAGGATTAAAGGCGCTTTCAATGAAGGGCAGCAGTGCCAACTCGGTGGGCATGTTGCGCAGCTCAAGCTCTTCAACGATGTGAAACAGGTACTTCTTGGAGCGCTCGGTCATCCGAAAGATGTAGTCGGGCTTGGCTGAATACCATTGCTCGCGGTCGTGTACCAGGCTGTTTTCCAGGTCGGGCATGGCATAGCCGCGCCGAATACGCTCCCACAGGTCGGCCGGGGGTGACAGGGCCACGACGGTGCGCGGTAGGGTCACCTGGATGCTAATGGGAGTCAAGGGGGCTTGCTCCAGCGCCGAAGTGCCGAAGGGATCGTTGATGAATGGGCGCTGTGGGCGCTGCATTTCACGACTTGCGGACAAGGAAATGCTTTCTCCGGGCGCGACAGAGTAGGGGCTCGCACCCGCGCTGGCTGATGTTCCTGCCGTGGGCGTCGACGCGCAGCCAGCCAACCACAAGGTTAGTCCCAGCAAAGTTAGATTAATGAGTTTCACGTGTATTGGTTCTTCCATAGTCGCAGGCAAGCAAACACGCCGTTCTGGTCCACGCTGGTCGCATCAAATTTGCGGGCGGATGCCATGATGGTGGGTTGGGTGCTGCGTAAAAAAGGGTTGATCTGGCGCTCTTGTCCTATGGTGGACGGCAGCGTGGGCCGGCCCTGCGTACGCAAGGTTTGGCAGTGGCGCTGGTAGGCTGCGAGCTGCAGGTTATCAGGCTCGACCTCCAACGCGAATTTAAGGTTGCTCAAGGTGTATTCGTGGGTGCAGCAAACCTGCGTGTTTTCGGGCAATGCGGCCAATTGGGTTAGGGATGCCAGCATCTGCGCGGGTGTTCCTTCAAAAAGGCGGCCGCATCCGCCGCTGAACAGGGTGTCGCCGCAAAACAGCAGGGGGTTATCGCCAGTCCCCGCAAGGGGCTCGCCAAAGTAGGCAATGTGGCCCGCCGTGTGACCCGGCACGTCCAGTACCTGGAATTCCAACCCGAGAAGGTGAACCGTGTCACCCCCACGCAGGCGCTGCAGCGGCTCTGGCATGGTTTCACGGGCGGCGCCAAACACCTGCGCGCCCGTGGTCTGGCGCAATAAATTAACCCCTGCGGTGTGGTCCGCATGGTGGTGGGTGACTAAAATGCCATTGAGCTGCACACCCTCGTGCTGCAGGGCCGCCAATACGGGCTGCGCGTCGCCGGGGTCTACCACCAGAGCGTTGCGCCCATCGTGCAGCATCCAGATGTAGTTGTCATTGAGAGCGGGCAGCGGTATTAACTTCATGAGCCATCAAATTATAGATTTGCAAGACTGGTTCCAGACACCGGCAGGGCGTTACTTGCTGGAATGGGAGCGCGTTCATGTGGACGCGGCGGTGGCCGATATCTTTGGCTACCACGCTTTGCAGCTTGGTACACCGGAGTTACAGGGGTTGCGTGCCAACCGGATGCCGCATCAGTGGCTCGCCACCGGCCAATTGTCGCCGGATCGCGACTTGTCCGCGCAGTTGCCCGCTCTTTTGACTGATTTTTCGGCCCTGCCGTTTCCCGCCAGCAGCATTGACTTGCTGGTGTTGCCCCACACGCTGGAATTTAGCGCCGATCCACACGCCACCCTTCGGGAGGTCGAACGCGTGCTGGTGCCGGAGGGCAGGGTGGTGATTTGCGGCCTGAACCCCCTTAGCCTGTGGGGACTGCGCCAAAAGCGCGACCATTTGTACCGGAAATTGGGGGTTGGCAATCTGTTTTTGCCTGAAGGTGGCGCGTTCATTGGTTATTGGCGCCTGCGGGATTGGTTGCAACTCTTGGGCTTTGAGGTGGAGGTGGGCAAATTTGGTTGCTACCGCCCGGCGGTCAGCAGTGAAAAGTGGCTGCAGCGCCTGCAGTGGATGGAGCGCATCGGCGAGCGCTGGTGGCCCATTTTGGGCTCGGCCTACTTTTTGGTTGCGGTCAAGCGGGTGCGTGGCATGCGCTTGATGGAGCCAGCCTGGAAAACTGCCCCGATCCTCGCGGGCAAGGCGGTGTCGATTGCCCGCCGCGCCAATGATTCTTGAAATAGGGAGATAAACAGTTGAATACCGTTGTGATTTATACCGATGGTGCCTGCAAGGGCAACCCAGGGCCGGGTGGTTGGGGCGCGCTGCTGCAGTCCCCCGACGGCACCGAGAAAGAGTTGTTTGGCGGTGAATTGGGCACCACCAACAACCGCATGGAGATGATGGCCGTGATCCAGGCCCTGACCGTGCTCAAGCGCCCGTGCACCATTACGCTGCATTTGGACAGCCAATACGTCCTCAAAGGCATCACCGAGTGGCTGGTCGGCTGGAAAGCCAAGGGCTGGAAAACCGCCGCCAAGCAGCCAGTGAAAAACGTCGATCTGTGGCAGCAGTTGGACCATCTGGTGGCCAATGCGGGCCACAAAATTGACTGGCGGTGGGTCAAAGGCCATGCCGGGGACCCCGGTAATGAGCGGGCAGATGGATTAGCCAACCGGGGCGTGGACCACGCGCTGCGCGCCCGTTAGCCCACCTCCCTATTCCGTTTCTAAATTACGCCCTCGAACATCAGCACGTCTACGGTGTCGCCCGCGGCCACGTTGCCCTGGTCGTGCGCTAACACCAGCAGGCCATTGGCTTGCACCATGGAGCTTAAAACCCCAGAGCCCTGCTGGCCGGTGGTTTGGGCGAGCAAGGTGCCATCGGCAGCGGTACTGACGATGGCGCGCTGGTACTCGGTGCGTCCTGGTTTCTTGCGGATCGCATCCACACTGCGCGCTTTGAGCATGGGCGTAGGCGTCGGGGCGCAGCCCATCATTTGCAGCAAGGCCGGGCGGACAAAGGCCAGAAAAGTGACCATCACCGCCACCGGATTGCCCGGTAGGCCGAACAAAATGGGGGCGCTTGCAGGCTGATTTTTGCTACTATTTTCATAGCTGCTTGCGCATATATCTAAAGGGCTAGAGGCCGATTTGGCACTAAAAATACGGCCAATCGCCATGGGCCGGCCGGGGCGCATGGCGATCTTCCAGAACGCGACATCGCCCAGTTGCTGCATCATCGTTTTGGTGTGGTCAGCGTCCCCCACGCTGACGCCGCCGCTGGTGATGATGGCGTCGGCCTGCTGGGCGGCGCCGATAAAAGCGGCCTCCAGCGCGGTCGGGTCATCGCGCACCACGCCCATATCAATGACATCCACGCCCAGCCGGGTGAGTAGCCCGAAGATGGTGTAGCGGTTGCTGTCGTACACCGCGCCCTCACGCGGGGGCTCGCCCAGGCTTAGGATTTCGTTGCCGGTGGAGAAATAAGCCACCCGTAAGCGCCGAAACACCGTGACCTGAGGCACCCCCAGGCTGGCCAGCAGGCCCAGCGCCGCGGGTGTGATGCGGGTGCCGGCCTTCAGCGCAGCTTGGTCCAATGCAATGTCTTCACCTTTGAGCCGGCGGTTGTCGCCCAGGCGCAGCCTGTCGGCTGGCAGGGTAACGGTGTTGCCTTGGCATTGCACCAGTTCCTGTGGCACCACGGTATCCAGCCCCTGCGGCATCACCGCACCGGTCATGATCTTGACGCACTGGCCTGCGCCTACAGACCCGCTCCAGGCCTTGCCGGCCAGCGCAGTCCCGACCACCGTGAGTTCCAGCGGCGTATGGGGGCTGAGTTGGGTGCCCGCAAAGGCATAGCCGTCCATCGCCGAGTTGTCGTGGGCGGGTACGTGCACTGGGGAAATCACGTCCTGTGCCACCACCCGGCCCAAAGCGTGCATCAGGTCTATGGACTGTTGGTCTGCAAGGGTGGGTACCAGCTGCTGCAGAAATTCCAGTGCGGCGGTTGCCCGCAGGGCTTCGGGGTCGTAGCCCTGGAGTTGGGCGGCAATAAAGTCAAGGGTTTTCATGTCCGCTCCAGCTGATTGAGCTGCTCTGGCGTGTTGGTGTTGAAGAATGCGTGGGGGTCGTCTGTTGATGTGTCAAACGGGACCTCTACGGCCTGGTGCAAATCCGTCCAGGTGTGTATTTTTCTGCCGCCCTCGGCCATGTAGGCACGCAAGTCCGGCAGCAGAGTGACCCGCATCAGGCAAAAGACCGGTTGCGCCCGCAAACGCAGCACCCCCTGGCGGTCCGCCTCAGGCGCGGCGGCCATGGCGATGGTGGCGTGGGGCTGGGTCAGCCCCGCGGCCAGACGCGCCAGCAAGTCCAGTGGAAACCGCGGCGAATCGCAGGGAACCGTCAACAGGTATTCAAAGGGCGCTGAGGGCACCAAGGACGCAATGTGCTCCTGGGCGTGCTGCAAGGCGGTCTGAAAACCGGCCAATGGGCCCGCAAAGTCGCCCAAAGTGTCGGGCCACACCGGTTGCCCCCATGGCGCATAGTCCGCCAGGTTGCGGTTGGCGTTGATGGCAATGAGGCCGGGCGCGCCCAGCGTCTGGCGTTGCAGACGCAGCACCGCATGCTGGACCAGTGGCTGCCCGTGGAGGAGTTGCAGGCCCTTGTCCACGCCGCCCATGCGGGTTGCCCGGCCACCGGCCAGCACCACGGCGCAAACGTTTTTTGGGTCGATCGTGGCGTGCATCGGTGTCAGCCGCCGATGTAGCTCATTTCGACCCGGCGCGCCGACCCGCTGACCTCAGTTGGCATGGCGCTGCGCTGCTCGGAATAGCGGTCGGTGCGGCCACCCCAAATGTGGCCAATGGCGGAAGCCAGGTCTGCATCCGACGCCCCACCGCGCAGGATGGTGCGCAAGTCGTAGCCCTGCTGGGCAAACAAGCACAGGTAGAGCTGCCCCTCAGTGGACAAACGGGCACGGTTGCAGTTGCCACAGAATGCCTGGCTCACGCTGCTGATGACGCCTATTTCCCCCGCCTGCGGGTCGAAGCTGCCGTCGGCCCGGGCGTAGCCCCAGCGTTGCGCGGTCTCGCCCGGAAACGCGGCCTCTAGCGCGACCAGGGGCAGCTCCGACTGAAGGCGCTGAATGAGCTCTGCCGAGGGCAGCACATCGTTCATGCGCCAGCCGTTGGTGGCACCCACATCCATGTACTCAATGAAGCGCAGCACCATGCCGGTGCCCTTGAAGTGGCGGGCCATAGGCAGTATCTCGTGGTCATTGGTGCCGCGCTTGACGACCATGTTGATTTTGATCGGCCCCAGGCCCGCATCGCGCGCCGCGTCTATACCCGCCAGCACCTCGGCCACCGGAAAGTCGACGTCGTTCATGCTGCGGAAAACCGCGTCATCCAGGCCGTCCAGGCTGACGGTGATCCGGTGCAGGCCGGCGGCTTTCAGCGCTTTGGCTTTGCGCGCCAGCAGGGCGCCGTTGGTGGTGAGCGTCAGGTCCAGCGCCTGGCCGGCCGGTGTGCGCAAGGTGGCGAGTTGTTCTATGAGTTGCTCGATATCTTTGCGCAGCAACGGTTCGCCGCCGGTGAGGCGGATTTTTTGCACACCGTGCGCGACAAACTGCCGGGCGATACGCGTGATTTCTTCAAACGACAGCAAGGACGCGTGCGGCAGGTAAGGGTAGTTTTTGTCGAACGTTTCCTTGGGCATGCAGTAGTTGCAGCGAAAGTTGCAGCGGTCGGTGACGCTGATGCGCAAATCGCGCAGGTTTCGCCCCATCGCATCGGGCAAAACGCCGTGCGCCGTGACCCGGCTTGAAGCGGTAAATGCGGCGGCGGGGGGCTGCAAAGTGCCAGCGCGCAAATCGACAAGGGGCACGGTGCGGGGGGGGGAGCGTTCGGACATGTCCGCTATTGTCCCCCGACTGTGGATAATTCGCCCTAGCGCACCGGGTAATAACAGGTGGCGCAAATCTATAACGGCTACTTCCATTGGAACCCCCCTATGTATAAGAAGCCTTTGACCCTTTGTTTGCTGCTGCAACTCACCCAGGTGGGTGCCCAAACGGGCGCTGCGGCATCGGCCCTGACCGAGCAGGATTTTTTGGCTGAGATGCCAATTGTTTTGTCCGTTTCGCGCCTAGCGCAGCGGCTGGACGAAACCCCGGGGGCCATGACGATTTTTGACCGCAATTTCATCCGCATGACCGGTGCCCGGGATGTGGTCGATGTGCTGCGCCTGGTGCCGGGTTTTCAGACCACGACGTCGTTTGAGACCGATGCGCCCATGGCCACCTACCATGGCCGTTACGACGACTTTGCCAACCGCATTCAAGTATTGGTGGATGGGCGTTCGGTGTATTCGGGGTTTTTACAGGGCTCGGCAGGAGTAGGCTGGCAAACCCTGGCGTTGGACGACATTGAGCGCATAGAGGTGCTGCGCGGCTCCAATTCCGCAGCCTACGGTGCACGGGCTTTTTTGGGGGTTGTCAACATCATTTCCCGCGATGTCCGAGAAACTGCGGGCGTGGCGGCCAAAGTCACAGCCGGCGAAAACGGCGTGGTTGATGTGGGCACGCGGGTGGGCTGGGGTGACGGCACGGCCATGTACCGCATTAGCGCCGACACACGGGGCGATGATGGATTGCGCAAGGTTTTTCCTTCGACGGCACCTACTGATACCGCTTCTGGCACCAACCGGGTGAGTCGGGTGAATTTCGCCTCCCATCTGTCAAACGGGGCGCGCGGGGAAGTGGACGTGCGTGTTGGTGCTGTGGAGATCGCGGCGGTGCGCGGGACCACCGGCCCAGGAAATGAAGGCAACCTGGAACGCCTGCGCTACTTAGGGGCTCAATTTCTGCAGATGGACTGGAAAATGGCACTGTCGGATGACCAGGATATTGCGGTGACCGCCTCGCTTACCCATGGTTTCAATAATGATGGTTTCCCGTATTTGAAACCAGATTTAATTCTTGGGAACAGTTACTACGGAACCTCCATCGATTTCAAGGCCGAAGAGTTCAATGATGCCGTGTCTTTCCAGCACACCGTTCGGCACACACCGACGCTACGCACGGTGTGGGGCGCGGAGGCACGCCAAGAGCAGGTCAAGTCTCGCTCCAGCTTTGATGCCCGTGAGCAGGTCACGTCGCAATTTTTACGCCTGTTTGGCAATGCCGAATGGCGCGTATGGGACGCTGTGGTCCTGAACGCCGGTGCCATGGCCGAAAGCAGTGATATTGGTGGCGACACCTTTGCCCCCAGGGTAATGGTGAACTGGCATGTGGCCAATGGCCATACCTTGCGGGCCGGCACCTCAACTGCGTATCGGCCACCCAGCGCGTTTGAAAAATATGGCAATGTTAAATACTACGATGTCAATGGCGCTAACCCATTGCCTTATGTGAAAGCAAGCGGGCGGATTGTGTCTGAAAAGGTCGAAACCCAGGAACTGGGCTACTCCCTCAATCTGGCAGGCGGTGTGTCAGGTGATCTGCGGCTTTTTAACGAGAAAATCACCAATGGCATAGGTGTCATCTTTGCTGGTTATGGCCCGAAGGGCGACTTCGGCAATGGCGATAACTCCACCATCACCGGTGGCGAGTACCAATTGGCGTGGAAGCCTGCCAGTAGCACACAGATATTCTTCAGTCAGACTTGGACCCACATCCGGGTGGAGTCCCTTGCGTTTCCGGACGACATACCTAAAGAGGGCAAGCCTTCAAATGCATGGTTCAAAATCGCCCAAGGTGCTCCCAAATACGCAGCCTCCCTGACCGCTATGCACACCTTGCCCAGCGGAGTCAACTTCACGTTCATGCACCAGTTGGCTGAGGCGTTTATCACCGGGTCCAACAATCAGGATCTATTTTCCATGAACCGCACCGACGTTCGTGTCGGCAAGTTTTTCCGGGTGGGGGCGAACAAGGCTGAGCTGGCGTTGACCTTGCAAAACCTGGATGTGCCGTATCGCGACGGCGACAGCAAATTCTTCTTCGACCGCCGCGCAATGGTGTCTTTGCAGTTTGAGTACTAAGCGCATTTTCTTGATGCGGCGGCCCCTCGGACTCCTGACGTGCTTCCTGTGCGCGTGGTGCTGTGCGGCATTCGTGCACGCAGCGGGGGTTGTGATCGTCTCCAGTGAGCGCAGTGCCAGCTATGCCGCTGCCGCGGATGCTTTGGTGGCTGAACTCGAGCGGGAGGGGCAGCCGCGCAATGAGGTGTCCCAGCGCACAGCCGCTGAGCTTGGCGGCCTGGTCGGTGCCGATACCGCGGGCACCAAGCTCTTCATTGCCTTGGGCACCGATGCTTTGAGGCAGCTGCTGGCCCGTGATTTACGCGCGCCGGTGCTGGCCGCGTTGATTCCACGCGCCGGGTTCGAGCGGGTGATGAAAGAGTCGGGTGCGCGCACGACATACCCGGTCACGGTCTTGTATCTGGATCAGCCCTTTGGCCGTCAGTTGGATTTATTGCGTATTGCCATTCCGGGTGTCAAACGGGTCGGAGTCTTGTGGGGTGGTGAGTCGGTGCAGCAGCAGCCCGCACTGCAAGCGGCCCTGCGTGCGCGTGAGATGCAGGAGTTAAGCGGGCCGGTCGTCAGCCCGGGGGTGCCCAATGCGAGTCTGAATGCCGCGCTGGACGACGTGGATGTGCTGTTGGCGGTGGCCGACCCGCAGGTCTATAACAGCGCCAGCATTGCCAATATTTTGTTGGCAACCTACCGGGCACGCGTTCCTATGCTGGCGTTTTCCCCTGCCTATGTGAAGGCGGGGGCACTGTTGTCGCTGCACAGTACGCCCATTCAAATTGGGACGCAAGCGGGCTCGGTCGCACGCTCCTTATTGCAAGGCAGTGCCGTGCCCGCGGCACTGTACCCCGTTGATTTCACCGTGACAGTGAATGAGTATGTGGCCCGCTCTATGGGCTTGACCCTGGATGCGCCTTCCCTGTCCGACCGACTGCGTCGGTTGGAGAAGCGGCCATGAACTTCTATGGAATACGCGCACGTATGCTGGCCGCCGCACTATTGCCGGTGTTCCTGGTGGTGACCATTCTTGTTAGTTTATTCTGGCTGTCAGGTGTGAACGACCTGGGCGAATCGCACGGGCAGCGTGTCAAACTATTGACCCGTCAGGTGGCAACCGCCAGCGAATACGGTTTGTTCTCGGGCAACCGGGCCAGCGTGCAAAGCATCGTCAGCGCGGTGCAGCGCGAGCCGGATGTGCGCTCAGTGCTTGTGTTCGATGCACAGGGTGTGCCGGTTGCCATGGCCGGCGCACCAGCCTACCGCAGCCACCACGAGGTCGCTGCGCCCCAGTACGTGGCGGCGCAGAAGGCCTTGGGTTTGGACATCTATTCCGTTGCGGTCACGTCGGGCTCTGTGGTGCTGGATGACCTTTTCTCCGATCAAATGGAGGCAAGCGCCAAAGCCCCCGTCATTTTGGGCTACGCGGTTGTTGAGTTGTCGCGCGACGGTCTGAAGGCGCGGGAGCGCACGCTGCTGGTGGTTGGTATTGCCGTGGGTTTGGTGGGGATGCTGTTGGGCGGGCTCCTGGCAACCCGGATGGGCGAGCGTGTGGTGCAGCCGATATTGGATGTGTCCAGCAGAATCGAGCGCATCGGGAGAGGTGATTTCTCTGGCCCGGTTTCGGTGGACCCGCACTACCCCTTGTACGAATTGCAGCTGGACTTGAACCGCATGTCGAATCGTTTGGCATGGGCGCGTGACGAGTTGGAGCAGCGCGTGGTGGAAGCCACCCAACAACTGCGAGAGAAGAAGGACGAAGCCGAGGCCGCGACATTGGCAAAGTCCCGGTTTTTGGCAGCTGCCAGCCACGACCTGCGTCAGCCCACACACGCATTGGGGCTGTTTATTGCGCGGATGGGCCAACTGCCCATGGATGCGCGGATGCGTCAGCTGATGGGTAGTCTGGATGCATCGGTGCAGTCCATGCAGAATCTGCTGGACGGCTTGCTGGACCTGTCGCGGCTGGATACAGGGTCCGTCCAAGTGCATGTGCGGCCCGTCCGGATGGACGATATGTTTACCGCGCTGCGTGATGCGCTAGGCCCTGTTGCCGCAGAAAAGGGATTGCGTTTACGGGTGCGCCCGACCACGCTGTGGGTCCTGAGTGACCCGCTTGTTTTGCAGCAAATGGTGACGAACCTGGCACACAACGCCTTGCGTTACACAGACCATGGCACCGTGCTGGTTTGCTGCAGACGGGTGAATCAGGGACAGTTCGTGCGCATTGATGTGCTGGACACCGGCATTGGTATTTCAGCGGAACACCAGGCCGAAATCTTTCGGGAGTTCTACCAGGTCGGAAATTCGGGGCGTGATCGGGCCCTGGGCTTGGGCCTGGGGCTCAATATTGTCGAGCGCAGTGCGAAACTGCTGGGCCACACGGTGACGCTTCGCTCTCACGTTGGGCATGGAACCCGTTTTTCAATTTTGGTGCCACTGGCGCAAACCCCGGAGCAAAGCCATGTTGCGATGCCGGCAGTGCCTGCGGCTTTGTCCAATCTGGACGGGCTGCGCGTCCTGGTCATTGAAGACGACGAGTTTTCGCGCAATGCCGTTCAGGAATTGCTGCAATCATGGGGATGCCTTGTCTGTGCGACTGCAACGGTAGCGCAGGCCCATGCCTTTTTGCACGATGAGCCCAATATCGATCTCATTGTGAGTGATTACCGTTTGGGCGATGGGGACAATGGCTTGAGTGCGATTGCGAGCCTGCGCGCCGCGGCGGGCTGCGACATCCCTGCGTGTTTAATGAGTGGCGACACCGATGGCGGGTTGATGCAGGCAGCGAAGGATGCCGGGCTTACCTTGCTGCACAAACCCGTGCGCCCGGCAAAACTAAGAAGCCTGTTGCGCCACTTGCTTGGCTAAACGGTGTCGGCGGGCCGGTACCCGAAGCGGGCGGCCGCGACCACCGCCTGGGTGCGGTTTTGCACCTCAAAATGACGCAATATCGCGGCGACATGGGTCTTGACTGTCTCATCCGAGATGCCGATGGTCTGGCTGATCTCCCGGTTGGAACGGCCATCCAGCAACTCGCGCAGCACCAGTTCCTGGCGCTGGGTCAGTGCGGGTCGCTCGGTGACAGGATCGGTACTTTGCTGTGCAAATGCGGCTTTAAGATCCTGCGGTAAATAGACATCGCCGTCCAACACCCGCCGCACCGCCTGCAGCAGTTCATCGCTCACGCTGGACTTGGTCACGAACCCCGCAGCGCCCGCCTTTAGCACCTGCCGCATGATCTGGATATTGGCAGAGCCCGACAGCATGAGAATGGGCAGTTCGGGGTGGCGCTGCCCAAATACCGTCAAGGCGGACAATCCGGTCATGTCGGGCAGGTGGTAGTCCAGCAACACCAGGTCCAGATCATGGTGGGCTTGTGCCAGAGCGAACCCCTGGCCGCAGGTGCCCGCCTGCAACACCTCAACGTTTTCATCCAGCACCTTAAGCACCTGGCTCAGGCCCTCGCGCACCAAGGCGTGGTCGTCGATGACCAGAATTTTCATGTCAGCGCACCACCACGCTGGGTGGCACCGAGACCGTGGACGGCCCAATGTCCTGCAGCGGGCCCAGGGGGTTGGTGCGGACTTCGGTTTCGTTCACAGAGGGCTGGCCGCCCCAATTGCGGTACACCACCACGTTGTCCACCAGCAAAATGACCGCATTGAAGCGCCACCCGGTGGTGTCGGTGCGTCTGGAAAAATTGAAAAAATCTGAAAGGAAGTTTCCAGTGCGATTTCTTTCAATGCGGGTGGCCACGACATCCATGCCGCGGCAGGCGTCACGCGCCTCCAGGCAAGACACTACGCCAGGGTCCAGGTCATTTTTGCCCAGCACACTGCCCGGCACAAAACGCCGCACTACGTCGGCATGCGTCAATATGGTGGTGTTGGGGTGCTTGACGGGGTCAATGCCCAAAGAGTTCAGGTTTCCAAGGGTGCTTTTCATGGGGACGAGCCCCTCGATGGCCAAGCGCGCTTCGTCAAAGCTTTTGAACTCGGAAGAATCGTTCTTCGCCTTGGGCAAAAGTGACGTGCACCCCGAAGCCAACACAATGACCGCAGCCAGTGCAAGTTGGGTGGGGAGCCTGTTATGCGCTTGCATAACTGAAGTATCGCGCAAAAAAAAGGCCCGCCAGTGCGAGCCTTTTGATTATTTTCAAGCAAGGTCTAGCCGCCATGCAATTTCATCATCAAGGGCACGATCAGCAGCGCCACGATGTTGATGATTTTGATCAAGGGGTTGATCGCAGGGCCGGCCGTGTCTTTGTAGGGGTCGCCCACGGTGTCTCCGGTCACTGCCGCCTTGTGGGTTTCGGAACCCTTGCCACCGTGGTGGCCGTCTTCAATGTACTTCTTGGCGTTATCCCAGGCACCGCCGCCGGTACACATGGAAATGGCGACAAACAAGCCGGTCACGATGGTGCCCATCAGTAAGCCACCCAAGGCCGCGGGCCCCAGCACCAGGCCCACCAAAATAGGTGCCACCACCGGCAACAGGCTTGGAATCATCATTTCCTTGATGGCCGCTGTGGTGAGCATATCGACCGCCGTGTCGTATTCGGGCTTGCCGGTGCCGTCCATGATGCCTTTGATGTCGCGGAACTGGCGGCGCACTTCCACCACAACAGCCCCCGCGGCGCGGCCAACAGCCTCCATGGCCATTGCGCCAAAGAGGTAGGGAATCAGTCCGCCAATGAACAAGCCAATGATGACCATCGGGTCGCTCAAGTCAAAGGTAATGTGGCGGCCATAGGCATCTAGCTTGTGGGTGTAATCCGCAAATAACACCAACGCTGCCAGGCCAGCCGAGCCAATGGCGTAGCCTTTGGTGACCGCTTTGGTGGTGTTGCCCACGGCATCCAGTGGGTCGGTGATGTCACGCACGCTTTTTGGCATTTCGGCCATTTCAGCGATACCACCGGCGTTATCGGTAATGGGGCCATAGGCGTCCAGGGCGACCACAATACCGGCCATGCTGAGCATGGAAGTGGCGGCAATTGCGATGCCGTACAGGCCCCCCAGCGAAAACGCGGTCCAAATCGCCATGCATACAAAAATCACGGGCCAGGCCGTGGATCGCATGGAGACACCCAGGCCGGCAATGATATTGGTGCCGTGCCCGGTGGTGGACGCCTGCGCAATGTGCTGTACCGGTGCGTATTGCGTGCCGGTGTAGTACTCGGTGACCCATACCAGTGCGGCGGTCAAAATCAGGCCGACCGCGCAGGCACCAAACAGGCTCATGCTGGTGACGATGCGCCCGTCAGTCAGCGTGATCGCAGTGGGGAACAGATTCTGGGTCACGAAGTAAAACGCAACCAGGGACAAAACCCCCGCCACCGCCAAGCCTTTGTACAGGGCGGGCATTACGTTTTTCATGCCAGGAGAAGCCTTGACAAAGAAGCAGCCAACGATGGATGCGACGATGGACACCGCACCCAGCGCCAACGGATACAGCACCGCGTTGGCGTTGGCACCGCTCAGCATCAAGGCGCCAAGTACCATGGTGGCAATCAGAGTGACGGCATAGGTCTCGAACAGGTCGGCCGCCATACCTGCGCAATCGCCTACGTTGTCGCCGACGTTGTCGGCAATCACGGCGGGGTTGCGCGGGTCATCTTCAGGGATGCCAGCTTCGACCTTGCCCACCAAATCTGCGCCTACGTCCGCGCCCTTGGTGAAAATGCCACCGCCCAGACGGGCAAAGATGGAAATCAGCGAGGATCCAAATGCAAAACCAATCAGCGGGTTGAGTTTGGCCACGGTGACAACACCGTCCGGCACCAAAAACCAATAGAAGGCGGTGACACCCAACAGGCCCAGTCCCACGACCAGCATGCCGGTGGTGGCTCCGCCGCGAAAAGCTACGTCCAACGCGGGGCCGATGCCGCGGGTGGCGGCTTGTGCAGTACGCACATTGGCCCGCACTGACACGTTCATGCCGATGAAGCCGCAGGCCCCTGACAGCACTGCACCGACCACAAAGCCGACGGCGCTGAGGCTATCCAAAAATACCGCAATCAATACCGCCAGCACCACGCCCACCATGGCGATGGTCTTGTACTGCCGGGAAAGGTAGGCCGCTGCACCGGTTTGAATGGCGGCTGCAATTTCTTGCATCCGCGCATTGCCAGCATCTTGGGAAAGAATCCAACTGCGTGCCCAAAAACCGTATCCCACGGCAATGAACCCACAAATAAGCGCCAGAATCAGCGCTGAGTTGCCTGTCATATAAGAATCTCCTGTCGTTGCTTCGCTGAGTAGTGGTGCAACGCTAGCGGCACCACCGCTGCGTTGCTTCCTCGCCGCGAAACACCAGTGATGATTGGTGCAGACGATTGGCCAACAGGAATACTTTAACTTGAAAAATTGGGGTCCAAGCCCGTTCGCAAGAGCCAAGTCAGTAAAATGCGGGTTAATCCTTAGCTGTTACTGATTTAACTCAAACTAAAGCACATACCATGTCCCTTGATAACGTCACCCCTGGCAAAAACGTCCCCGAATCTTTTAACGTCATCATCGAAATCCCGATGAATGCCGACCCGGTGAAATACGAAGTGGACAAAGCCACTGGGGCCATTTTTGTGGACCGCTTCATGAGCACCGCCATGCACTACCCCACCAACTACGGTTATGTGCCAAAAACCATCTCCGGTGATGGCGACCCAGTCGACGTGCTGGTGATCACCCCCGTGCCTTTGATCCCCGGCGTGGTAGTGACTTGCCGTGCCATTGGCATTTTGAAGATGACCGATGAAGCCGGTGAAGACGGCAAAGTATTGGCCGTGCCAATCGATAAAATCTTGTCGCTTTACACCCGCTGGCAAAAGCCTGAAGACCTGAGCCCCGTGCGCCTCAAAACCATTGCCCACTTCTTTGAACACTACAAAGACCTGGAAGAAGGCAAATGGGTCAAGGTCCAAGGTTGGGAGGATGCCGAGTCTGCCAAGAAAGAAATCATGGACGGCATCGCCAACTACAACAAAGAGCACGCCGAATAAGGTTACCTGTCGGAAGGCTACTTGGGGCCCTGCGATGCAGGGCGATGCCGCGTTCTTCGGGCGAAATCCTATTCACGAACGGTGTACTGCCGTGTATGATGATTTCACGTTAGATTGGCTGGCAGCAGGCCTTCGTAGTCAAGGAACAAATCATGGAAACAATGCAGTCCCCCTCATTAAGCCGGCAGCCCGCGCGTGCAACCCCAGTGGGTGCGGACGCGGGGCAATTTCTCACCCTGCGGCTAGGCGAAGAAGAATACGCTATCGACATTCTTCGTGTGCAGGAAATCCGATCCTACGAAGAACCTACCAAAATGGTGAACTCCCCAGGTTTCATCAAAGGTGTGGTTAACCTGCGCGGGGTCATTGTTCCGATTGTGGATTTGCGCCTGAAGCTCAACATTCCCAAAGTGGTGTATGACGAGTTCACTGTCGTCATCATCCTAAATATTCGCGGTATGGTGGTGGGTGCCGTGGTGGACGCCGTGTCCGACGTGGTCACCCTGACCTCACAGCACATCAAACCCGCACCGCAGTTCGAGTCCGCCATTGACGCGCGCTTCATTGTGGGGCTGGCGAATCTGGATGAGCGGATGCTGATCGTCATGAATATGGAAGCACTGATGAACACTGCCGAACTCGGCATGATGGCATCGTCCCTGGGCTAATCAGCCCGGCGTGCGAAACGGGCTGCGTTGGCCCAAGTCTTCCAGATAATTGTCGATCCCCGCGTCCTCGCGCTCCAAAAATCGCCCAACAGCCTCTGCAAACGCCGGATGCGCGAGCCAGTGTGCGCTGGTGGTCTTCACCGGCAATAGCGCCCGGGCCATTTTGTGTTCCCCCTGCGCGCCACCCTCAAACCGCTGGTAGCCATTGGCAATGCACCATTGCAGCGGCTGGTAGTAGCATGCCTCAAAGTGCAGGCAGTCCACACGCTCCAGGGCACCCCAGTAACGGCCGTAGGCAATGCCGCCATTTTTTAAGTCATTTAGGCCTCTAGCCCCCGTGGATTGTGCGCAGACAGCTATCAAACTGCTAGCAATGGCGCGCCCCTCACGCTCGGCCACAAACAGCAGCCAGCTCTCGGGCATGGTGTCTGCCATGCGGGTAAAGAAGTCACGGTTTAGGTAGGGAGCGTTACCGTGCTCCAGGTAGGTGCGTTCGGATAAAGCAACATCTATTCTGTAAATTTCGATTTTGGCTGTTGGGTTGTTGTGCAATAGCGTCAGGTCAAGGTTTCATGTTCAGGTAGATTTTTGCGGTCATCCACTCCTCGTCTTGTTCTGCCA